>JAEIGA010005140.1_pt1 | contig 20082 bp, 12 predicted proteins | sample 9270691 | NCBI WGS metagenome assembly JAEIGA01 (sample SAMN17057246, study PRJNA624740) | gut metagenome | biome: biome; isolation source: fecal sample | host: Bos grunniens | place: China: Xizang | collected 2019 | reverse complement strand
CATCACATCGAACGTGATGTACGGAAAGAAGACTGGTGCAACGCCTGACGGAAGAGCCAAGGGAGTAGCTTTCGCACCGGGAGCAAACCCGATGCACGGACGCGACACTCATGGAGCAATCGCATCGCTTTCATCTGTGGCCAAACTTGACTACTTCGACTCCAAGGACGGTATTTCAAACACATTCTCTATCGTTCCTAAGTCTCTCGGCCCTACAGATGAGGACAAGCTCGACAACCTCATCACAATGATGGATGGTTACTTCACAAAGGGTGCACACCACCTCAACGTGAACGTACTCAACAGAGAGATGCTTGAGGACGCGATGGAGCATCCTGAGAAGTATCCGCAGCTCACTATCCGTGTATCAGGATACGCTGTGAACTTCACGAAGCTCAGCCGCGAGCATCAGCTTGAGGTTATCGCCAGAACATTCCACGAATCACTTTAATCACAATCCCCGGCTTGTCCGGGGATCCATACAATGATAAAGGTTCATTCATACGAATCAATGGGAACATACGACGGGCCGGGATTAAGGCTCGTCGTTTTTCTGCAGGGCTGCCCGTTCCGCTGCCTTTACTGCGCCAACCCTGATACAATAAGCTTCGACGGAGGCACACCGACCGAAGTCGAGGAAATCACAGCCATGGCCGTGAATCAGAAACCTTTCTTCGGAAGGAAAGGCGGAGTGACATTCTCAGGCGGAGAGCCTACTGCCCAGGCAGCACAGCTGATCCCGCTCGTGAAGCGCCTCAAGGAGGAAGGCATACATGTATGCCTCGATACGAACGGCGGCATCTGGAACAGCGCAGTCGAGGAACTGCTCGGACTTACAGACCTCGTGCTTCTGGACTGCAAGCAGTTCAACCCTGAAAGGCATGAAGCTCTTACCGGACGCAGCAACAGCCAGACACTCAAGACAGCCGAGTGGCTGGAAAAGAACGGACGTCCATTCTGGATGCGCTACGTTCTCGTGCCGGGAATCAGCGATTTCGAGGAGGATATCCGCGCTCTCGGCGAGCACTTCAAGAACTACAGAATGCTGCAGAGAGTAGAGATACTTCCATACCACACTCTCGGAATCCACAAATACGAATCCCTCGGGCAGGAATACAAGCTCAAGGATACAAGCCTCAACACTCCTGAGCAGCTTGACAGGGCCAAGGCCTTGTTCGACGGATATTTTGACTGCGTGGTCATGAACTGATGAAAACCGGCCGTTGACAAAATTTTGTTAACGGCCGGTTTTTTGTTAAATTTGAAAGCCGTTAATTTTAAGGAGTATGACAAAGAACATAAAGGATGTCGCTCTCGTGCTTTCAAGTGGCGGACCGAGAGGATTCGCATACATAGGAGCGATAGAAGAGCTCGAAAGACGCGGCTACAGAATCACCCAGGTCGCCGGCACATCGATAGGCTCGCTTATCGGAGGCATCTATGCGGCAGGAAAGCTGGATGACCTTAAGAAATGGCTCTACGAGCTTGATGCATGGAAGGTATTCACGCTGATGGACCTTTCGATAGGCAAAAACCACATAATGAAGGGCGACAAGCTCATCCAGGCCATGAAGGAGATTGTACCGGAAGTCAACATCGAAGAGATGAGGATTCCCTTCAAGGCAGTAGCTACGGACCTATATACAGGAGAGGAGGTCGTCTTCGACAAAGGAAGTCTGTATGAAGCGATAAGGGCATCTATTTCCATTCCTTCGCTTTTCCGCCCTGTGAAATACTGCAGCAGAACCCTGATTGACGGAGGTGTAGTGAATACCCTGCCGCTGGGCAGAGTGGTGAAAAGGCATGACAACATTGTCGTCGCTTTCGACGTCAATGATGTGGATGTGGACGGCATCAGACAGGCAATAGCCGAAGAAAACGCGCATGAAGAAGCCAAGGCCAGAAAGAAAAGCGAGATGGAGATGGAGACAAAGGCTGTACTTGATTCGATAAGACACAATCCGGCCATGAGCTTCATGGACAAGATGAAACTGGCGGGGCAGCAGGGACGCAAGATGTTCGAGCAGGCCATCAGCAGCGATGATGACACAGAAGGCTTCGAGTTGGGAGAGAATTATTATGAGCTGCTTTCCAGGACATTCTCGCTCATGAACCATATAAACTCAAAGCAGTCCATAGAGATGTTCCCTCCTGACATACTGGTAAGCATGCCTTTCGATGCCTATGGCAACATTTCGGATTATGCGAAGGCAGACGAGATCGCCGAGGCTGGAAGAATACTGATGAAGTCCGCATTGGACAGATACGAAGATGAACACTGATACAGTGAATTCTGATATTAACATATTAATGACTAAACCTTTTAAATATGCTTAGAAAGACACGAATTGCCTTGGCAAGCCTGTTCTTCGCCGGCATCACATTGCTGTTTCTCGATGTGACAGGAACGCTCCATACGTGGCTGGGCTGGATGGCCAAGGTACAGTTCCTGCCTGCAGTGCTGGCACTGAATCTTGCAGTAGTTGCAGGTCTCCTGCTGCTGACCCTCCTCTTCGGAAGAGTTTATTGCTCTGTAATATGTCCTCTGGGAGTAATGCAGGATATCATTTCATGGATTCATGGAAAGACCAAGAAGAAAAACAGATTCCGCTTCAGCTGGTCTCCGGCAAAGAACTGGCTCAGATACGGAGTACTGGCTCTGTTCATCGTGCTTCTTGTTGCGGGAGTACATTCTCTCGTGGCACTGATAGCTCCGTACAGTGCATACGGCCGCATCGCATCCAACCTCTTCGCGCCACTTTACGAATGGGGCAACAACCTGTTCGCATGGATAGCGGAAGGAGCCGACAGCTACGCGTTCTACAGCACCGAGGTATGGCTGAGGTCGCTGCCTACCTTCATCATCGCAGCAGTCTCGTTCGTCGTGATCTTCGTGCTCGCATGGAAGAACGGCCGCACATGGTGCAACACCATATGCCCGGTAGGAACAGTCCTGGGCTTCGTATCGAGATTCAGCATCTTCGCGCCTGTGATCGATACTGAAAAGTGCAGGAATTGCGGTCTCTGCGGCAAGCAGTGCAAGTCCTCATGCATAAACATGAAGGAGCATGAAATAGACTACAGCCGTTGCGTGGCATGCATGGACTGCATAGACACATGCAAGGAAGGCGCCATCCATTACGCCCTCCGCAGAAAGGGAGCGGTTCAGACAGGTGCGGCAAAGCAGGAGGAAGGCGTTTCTGCCGGCAGACGTGCTTTCGTGACTTCTGCCGTAATCGCAGCCACCGCCGCTACCGTAAAGGCGCAGGAAATCAAGATGGACGGAGGTCTCGCTGAAATAGAAAGGGCAAAGAAGCCGGAAAGAGGCACCAGGCTGGTTCCTGCAGGCTCCCTCAGCATCAAGCATTTCGAGCAGCATTGTACAGCCTGCCAGCTATGCGTAAGCAACTGCCCTAATCAGGTGCTCAGGCCTTCGACCAGTCTCATGAACCTGATGCAGCCTGAGATGTCCTTCGAAAGAGGATACTGCCGTCCTGAATGTACCAACTGCTCGGATGTATGTCCTGCCGGAGCGATTCGTCCGATTACGGTCGAGGAGAAATCATCGATACAGGTAGGTCATGCCGTAGTGAATCTCGAGAACTGCGTAGTCAACACTGACGGCGTCAAGTGCGGCAACTGTGCCCGCCACTGCCCTGCCGGAGCGATCAGACTGGTACACAAGAATCCGGATGACAAGAAGTCACCTATGATCCCTGCAGTCAATGAAGAGAAGTGCATAGGTTGCGGAGCATGTGAGAATCTCTGCCCTGCAAGACCTTTCAGCGCCATCCACATCGAGGGACACGAAGTACACAGAACCATTTAAACCGAAGTGTCATGAAAAGAAATATAGACAGAAGAGAATTCCTCAAGACAGCGGCAAGCGCGGCTGCAGTCACCAGCGGCATCGCTATCGCAGGCGGCTGCAAGGGAAAGGATACGAGTGCAGGCGAAAGCGCCACAGATGTGGGCGAGATGAGCTACAGGACCAATCCCAAGCAGGGTGACAAGGTCAGCATACTAGGCTACGGCTGCATGCGCTGGCCTATGACCAAGGACGAAAACGGCAAGGACATCGTCGATCAGGAGACAGTCAACCGCCTTGTCGACCATGCCCTCGAAAACGGCGTCAACTATTTCGACACTGCACCGGTATACCTTAGAGGCGACAGCGAAAGGGTCACAGGCAACGCCTTGAAACGTCATCCGCGAGAGAACTACTTCATTGCTACGAAACTCTCGAACATGCGAGGCAACTATTCTTACGAAGAGGCTATCTCGATGTACAGGAAGTCTTTCGAAGAACTGCAGACGGACTATATAGACTACTATCTCCTCCATAACATGGGAAGCGAGGAGGTTTTCAACAGACGTTTCAAAGACAACGGAGTCATAGACTTCCTGCTGAAGGAGCGCGAGGCCGGCCGCATACGTAATCTCGGATTCTCATTCCACGGCAGCATTGAGGGCTTTGACAGCCTTCTGGCTCTCCATGAGAAATACCATTGGGATTTCGTCCAGATTCAGCTCAACTGGATGGACTGGACCCACGCGGGCCGCAACAACGCCGATGCGGAATATCTGCAGGCCGCTCTTGACAAGAAGGGCATAAAATCCGTGATCATGGAGCCGCTTCTCGGAGGACGTCTCGCCAAAGTTCCGGATCATGTCGCAGACCGCCTCAAGGAGCGTAATCCGCAGGGAAGCGTGGCATCATGGGCCTTCCGTTTCGCAGGCACACACGAGGGCGTGCTGACAGTCCTGAGCGGCATGACCTATATGGAACATCTCCAGGACAACATCAAGACCTACTCGCCTCTGGTTCCGCTGAATCAGGAAGAGCTCGCCTTCCTCGAGGAGACAGCTGAGCTGATGATGAAGTATCCTACCGTACCATGCAATGACTGTAAATACTGCATGCCGTGTCCTTATGGAATCGACATTCCTGCCATACTCCTGCATTACAACAAATGCGTAAATGAAGGCAATGTATCGCAGAGCAAGGAGGCGGAGAACTACAAAAAAGCCCGTCGTGCTTATCTCGTAAGCTACGACAGGGCTGTACCGAAACTTCGTCAGGCAAACCGCTGCATAGGATGTAACCAGTGCAGCATAAACTGCCCTCAGAAGATAAATATTCCGAACGAGCTCCACAAGATCGACAGATACATAGAGAAGCTCAGGAAGGAAACCTTATAAGCAAGGAACAAAATCCTCAGACATTCCTGACCTGGTCATTTCCACACTGTGGTTCTTGACCTCGTCAGGAATTCTTGCTTTCTTATAAGTGATTGTATATTCCTCCGCGCTCAGAGACTTCATGACCATATCAGTACCGTTGAAAGAAACGCTGTACTCGCTCGCCCATGGAGTCCTGTCGCTGTACATACCGCTGACGATGGTCCTGTCCACCTCATATGTACCTGTGAGATAACGGTGCGCGCCATCTCCCACCTTCTGATAAAGGTCGAAGGTATAATTCACGTTGAAAGCGACATAGATCTCTATGCTCTGTCCAGCCTCCTCGTGGGTGTACATCCACTCTCCTACGATTCTATGCTGAACCTCATCCTTTTCCTTGCAGCTTGTGAGCGCAATCATCGCAGCTGCCAAAAACATATATAAAATCTTCTTCATATCCTTGATCATCTATTAAAGCCATCCACCCTTGGAAGATGCTACATGGCGAGAAAGTATTGATATTTCCTTTGTAAACTCAGTTCCGCCCATAACGGCGCCGCCTCCGACAGCTGTACCTCCCGCAATGGCAGATATCCTTATCTTTGCAGAACCGGTCTTGTTACATCTGATATGGAGCTTTCCGTTCTTCACGAATGGCTCACCCTCGACACCGAGGATTTCCCGTGAAACAGGATCCATCTCCACCTTTGTATATGTAAGGTTGGCAGCCGAGCCACCGAAATGCTCAGTAAGCGAAACCTTCCAGTCCTCACCCTTCTTCACGATAACAGAATGCGTGCCTTCAACCTGCATGAGAAGTTTCCATGCGTCGATGCTTCCTGTACCCATACCGCCCATCAAAGGAGTAAGGTCGAATTCGAGACCATAAGAAAGCTTTACCGATGTTTCCATGAAATACTCCAGATCGTTTACCGACGTATAGATCATTCCGAGGAACTCATCATAATCGAAGGTCTTGCCCAGCTGCAGCGCGTATGAGATACCGAGAGCCACTACACCTGAGACATGAGGACATGCCATGGAAGTACCCTGCATATATCCGTAACCGGAGTTGAAATGCGCAAGCTCATCCGGAACGGTAGAGAGGATCTGAGCCCTGTAACCAGTAGAAAGCTGGTTGAGGGAGATATCTCCACCAGGTGCGGAAATATTGCATCCCGGACCGTAGTTTGTATATGTGGCAGGAAGGAAATCCGGTCCTATGGCAGATACTGAAATGTATTCATGATGCGCTGCAGGATATCCTGCAACAGGCTTTGCATCGTTACCTGAAGCATAGATCACATAATTTCCGTTGATAGCTTCATTATTCGGCTTATGGATGAAATACTGAAGGGCGTCATACTCCACATTGTAGATCTTCTCATACTCCTCGTCCGAACCGTACATGCCGGCATCGACTCCGAATGAACACTGAAGGATGGAAGCACCCATGTCCGCTGCATATTTGTATGAACGCGCTCTGGCATCTACGGTCGCTGTTGTCGAGCCTGAGAAGAGCTGACATGACATCAGGCGCACACCGTCGCCGTTACCTGTACCACCGGCAACACCACAGACGCCCATGCCGTTATTGTTCACGGCAGCAACTGTTCCTGCCACATGAGTACCATGGCCGTTGTCGCCATCCTTGCCCCATGTGATGTCCATCAGAGCATCAGCCTCCTCGAGATTGTAAGGATTGAGGAAGTTGTATCCATGGATATCATCTACATAACCGTTCCTGTCATCGTCGATGCCGTTTCCCGGGATCTCATTCTCATTCACCCACATGTTGGGAGCAAGATCCGGATGGTTGTACTTTACACCCTCGTCACAGATGGCAACGATGATACGCGGATCGCCAGCTGTAAGCTTCCATGCATTCTGTACACCGACATCCGCACCCTCTCTCACAGTCGGGCAGACGCTCATGTCCGCATTGTTTATATAATGCCACTGATCAGAGAGCATAGGGTCATTGAACGGAAGGTCGAATTCGCCATATCCTTTTGTAAAAGGCTCCCATGAATGTACCGGGCCCATTTCATGTCTCTTGAGTCTGGTATTGTACTGGATGACCTTCACTGACGGAAGTACGGCAAGCTTGCCTGCGGCCTGCTCAAGAGGTCTGTTTTCCGGGAATGTGACCTTGTACCATCTGTGAAGACGATGATTCCTGGCATGGGCATCATCGGTCATAGGGAAGACCTTGTCGATGGCACTTACTCCCAGTTCTGCACATACGGCAGCGAAATCAGCCTCTGTGGCACCCTGCGCAAGTCTGGAAGCCAGATTCTCATCCAAGAGAAGGAGAAGGTTTCCCTCCTGCGCATCCTCGGACGTATTAGCTGACTTTGTCACAAGCAGAGAATGTGCATTCTCATCAGCTGAAGGTATTGATTCCTCCTGCAGACAGCCTGTAAGGAAGGCTGCTGCAAAAAGCACCAGAAGACCTTTTAATGTTCTTGTCATATATCTGAAACTTTTCATATTCAAGATTACTGAAGCTTGGAATCCACTCTGACATCGAAGTCAGGACAATGGAACTCAAACGGATTTTCATTTACCTTGACGGTCTCCCAGTCAAGTTTGTTCTTAGGAACAGCCTGACTGATTCTGTCAGCAGTTGACATGAGGAAGCCCTCGAAGGTCTCAACAAGATTCATAGGACCCTTCCTGATAAGGCCTCTGAACTCCTTGATCTGATCCATAGTGACTTCTTCATCCCACTCGTCGTCGTCATCATCAGTCTTTCCGACGATAGGGTCCGGATCAAGATCCGATCTTACGAGGAGAAGGTCTGTGGTGATCTCGATCGCTCCCATGAACTGGTTCTGATTTTCATCACTGAATGCGAGGATTGCGAATCCGTCGAACTCAAGACCATATGAGCCATACTCGCCGCTATCTACAAAGGCAAGATAGCCTTCCTTGACGAAACCTCCCATCATACCTGCATAGGCTCCGTATGCACCGCCATCCACAGAAAGGAGAAGGAGTGAAGGATAAACATAGAGACCCTGATAATAGTACTCCGAGAAGCACTGCTCATAATTGAAGAGGTATCCGTTATAGTAGAAGAAATTCACAGAATCATCAGGAAGACCGAACTGCTTCTTGCACTTAGGGAAGAGACCTGATATCTTGACGCACTGGTATGCGTTTCCTGTCTGTTTAGGATCGGTCTTGAGGTCTGTCAGGTCTATCAGTGCATCTCCGAGATACTCCCTCGAATACATGCCTGAAGAAATGGCATATGTATGATACTGACCGGTATATCCCTCTCTTGAAGGCACCGCGATGTCAAGGCTTACATCTGAGAGGTCATATGTAGCAAGACGCGCATCCCACTGGCCGGCAGTCGATTCAGTGACGACGAAGGTCTCCTCACGGAAGCCGTTGTATGCGATGGCTGCAAGCACATACTCGGTGCCCGGGATGAGATAGCCCTGCTTGAGTGAAAGGCCCTCTCCGTTCACCTGCGAGAGATATGATGCCGACATCTGCGACTGACGCATCTTCGCGATGATGGCAAGTGAATCGCTCTGCCACTCCTCTTTCTCGTAAAGACCGACATGCAGACGCTCGATATGCTTTCCGCTCATGTAGATTTCAAGAGCATTCTCGGCTGTGAGACCCTCTGCCGCATACTTGTCTGAAGCGATGAGTCCCATAGAGAACTTTATCTGTCGCGCGTCATCACCTTCCTTGAGATATCCGAAGACCACATAATCTGTGGTATGAAGGTTTCCTGAGATATCGAGAGCTGATGCCACTACTGTATATGTTCCTGTCTCCTTGAATGTATAATATACATCGGAACGTTCCTGGAGGACTGTGACCTTACCCACCGAAGGATCATCCTCAGCGATGAGCACACCCTTCTCAGCCGCAGCCGAAGAAGTCAGTTCGCCTTCAAACACAGCAAGCCTGACCTGTGCGATATCCGCTCCGAAATCAACCGAAACCGGAAGCACACCCATTTTATCAGATACACCCGCGCTGAGAGAAAGCTCATAGTCCTTTGCACGATAGCCGGGGAAGATGATCCTGTGCTTTCCTGAAGCATTGGCCTGATACCAGCCCATATTCTCCATCTTCATCTGGAGCGCTCCTGACGGGAATGACATCACACCCTCCTCGAATGTTCCGTAAACAGAAGAAATCGAAGCATCGAAATCCTCATTGTCTGTGACATATGATCCTATGGATATCTCACCATACTCAGGCATCATCATCAGACCTGCCCTGAAAGTAGGGATCCATACCTTCTCCGGATTTGTAGCGTCAATGTACATATATGTCTTCTCTATACACAGACTGCTGACGTTTGCATTGAAAAGCGTTCCTACGAAGTTCTCGTCATAGACGTTGAAGATTCTGTAGTATCCGGGAACGTCATCTCTCTCCTCTATTGTCACGACCTTCTCATAATCCGGATTCTGAAGGGCGAACCAGTCACGAAGCACACCGTCGCGGTACAGACCTGTAGTCTCTCCGTTAGGGCCGAGCACCTTGTTCCACTTCACGCGTGTCACGCTGAAACTGAGGTGGTTAGACACACTTGAATATGCAGATGCATACTTAGGGTCATCAATCATGAGGGTACACTCGTATGTCTTTCCGAGCTGGGCTGTAGGGAAATATACCGATATCTCGGCATTTCTCTGATCCTCCTCAAATGTCAGTTCAGACAGGGTGAAGATTTCCGCATCCTCTGAAATGATTCTTACAGGAACTGTAATGGCATCGGCAGTTCTTGTTCTTCCTACCTTGAAGGTGAAATGGCGTGGATCCTCAGGGTCGATCTGGAGATCGCCTGTTCCGGTCTGCGCAGGGAAATAGACCCCGTAACAGTCAGGATCTCCTTTCTCGCCTACAGAAGCCATCTCCTCCTGGGTGCAGGAAAGAGCCATCAGCGACATCAGTGCCGCCAACAAGTATAATATATGTCTGTTTCTCTTCATAATGCCTTATGACTCAAGTTTGATTTTATCTGATGGATCAGGATTGTTTGTTTCCTCGGTAATTCCTGTATTGTTCTGGAACTCCCTTCTTGTCACTACAATGTTCCACTGAGGCGAACGGCCCACAGTATTCAGCTTATATACTCCGGCATGGTTGGAACCAGGGTAAGACCTTGTTATGCCCATGTCCATACGCTTGTAGTCATAGAAGAGGATACCCTCACCCCAGAACTCGATTCTCTTCTGGAGAAGAAGCTCGGTAAGGAAGGTCTTCTCATCCGCTCCCGCCTTGATCCTGTCGTATGAAGAATAACGGTATGTCTTGATGAAATCCTGGAGAAGCTTCACGCCTTCAGCTGCATCAAGATGATACATGGCCTCAGCCTCGAGGAAATACATCTCCTCAACACGCATCATACAGAAATCACCCGGATTTCCCACATTGTAGTCAGAGCACTCGCCCTGGGCAGGACGGAACTTGAGAGCCTGGTAATCCCTCGCTGCCGGCATACCGTTAAGGAAGTCGTCCTTATCCTTCTCATCACCGGCAAATTTGTATGCATAATAATCCTCACGCTTAGGATCAAGCCATGAGTGCTTGCGCCAATCGACGTCAGGTATGGCATCGTACAGTCTCTTGCTCACACCGAACTGCGCGTAGCGTGCATAGCCCCATGCAGCCTCACCTGACATATGCGAGATGAAGGTCAGAAGGTTGTTGAGGTTTTCGCTGGTAGTGGTAAGGCCCCATATCCATGCGTTGTTCGCCGCTCCGTTGTTGAATCCTGTAGCAGGATCCTCCCACTGAGCCTGAGTAAGCGGAGTCCTTCCGCTCTCATCTATCACTTTACGCGCATAATCCGCAGCCTTACGGAAGCTGTCCTTCGCCGGGAAGGCAGGATCGTCCGAATATCCGAGCTCGATATATGCTCTCGCATACATGCCGTAGATAGCCATGAGCGTAGGCTGCGAATAAGTCTTGAACGATGCATCGATATACTCCTGCGCACGCTCAAGATCGTTGAAGATGAATGTATATATCGTAGCTCTGTCCACGCGCGGATTGTTCTTTGTCTGCTCGATGGTGGTGTTCTCGTCCACGATAGGCACTGTAAGTCCGAGGACCTTCCTTACATCCGTATAATCATTGACCTTCGGCTCATAGAGACGTGCAAGGTCAAGGTAGCACATCGCCCTGTAGGCATATGCCTGGCCAAGAATATGCTTAAGTTCCGGATCCGGATCGTCCTCACCTTCCACAACAGGCTTGATAGACGAAATCACATCGTTCGCAAGACGGATCCAGCCGTAGTACAATTCCCAGAAATAAGCCGCATAGGTATACTGCGAGCCCTGTCCCTGGTTCATGTCATATGCATAGAAACGGTTGTAATAAGGGTTGTCAGCCATAGTGGCAACATCCTCGAGCATATGCTCCAGTCGGAGGGCGATGCCGGGATAGCCGAAGTCAGTATGATCTCCGTAAGCGGAAGCATAACCTGCCGCTCCCGAGCAGAACATAGCCGGATTGAAAGCCTTGATCATGGCCTTCAATGCAGATTCCGAAGCCGAAACCTGAGCCTGCGTCTGGGAACCTCCCTGAGGGATGACCTCATAGATGCAGGCCGTCATTGTAACGGCAGCTGTAACTGCTATAAGTATTCTCTTTAATATATTTTTCATATCTGTCCGTTTCTAGCTTTAGAATGTGAAGTTTACACCTGCCGAGATGGTTCTTACCGGAGAATTGTTCGCATAGCTTGTTCCTCCTGAGAAACTGCCTCGAGGGTCGAATCCGTGCATGCGGGACCAATAGACGATATTGTCACATGACACATAGACTCTGAGTTTCTCGATCTTGATCTTCTCCATCAGATGTCTAGGGAATGAATATCCTATCTGTGCATTCTGGAAGTTCACATAGCTTGCATCATGAAGGAAACGGTCCGAACCCGCTGTAATGTTCTGGTCGTTGTACACGAAACGAGGAATATCAGAATCAGGATTCTCAGGAGTCCAGGCCTTGAGCACATCCACATGGAAGTTCGAACCTGTAGTACCGCCCGGAGGAGTCATATACTGCGCATATCCCGAGTTGGAACTGAGACCTCCGATCTGGTATGTGAAGCTTGCGGAAACATCGAAATTCTTATATGACACCGAAGTACCGAAACCTCCGTAAAGGTCCGGAGTAGGATTTCCGCAGAGGTACTCGGTAGCCTCCGAATACTCTGATGTCATCGTACGGCCGAGAATATTTCCATCCGCATCAAGCACATCCTTATACCACATAGGGAGACCGTTGCTCTTATCGACACCAGCATACTTAGGCATCAGGTATGTATGGAGCGGAAGTCCCTCAGCGACGAAACTGCTGCCTGAAGCATAACCCTCATAACCCTCGATAGTACGCGACTTATGGGTATCAGGAAGCATGATGACCTTATTGGTATAATGAGTGAAATTGATGTATGCATCCCAACGGAGATCCTTCTTGCGGAGGATGGTACCGTTCACAGCCATCTCGATACCGGCATTCCTCATGTCACCGATATTGTCATAATATCCGCCGAAGCCGTATGAGATAGGAATGGACACGAAGTAGAGCATGTCCGAAGTAAGACGGTAGAAATACTCCAATGTACCTGAGAGACGTCCCTTGAAGAGATCGAAGTCGAAACCGGCGTTGAAGTTGGTATTTGTCTCCCATGTGATGTCCGGATTACCGATAGAGCCTCTCGACACACCGATCTCACCGTCTGAGTTCGAGATGCTGTACATATCGGTATAGAGATAATCCGCGATATTGTCGTTACCCTGCGAACCGATGGAAGCCTTGACCTTGAGCATATCTACCCATGGAACTCTGAACCATGGCTCATAATTCAGAAGCCAGCCTCCTCCGAGTGACCAGAAGTTACCCCAACGGTGGTCCGGATGGAAGCGTGAAGACGCGTCGCGACGGAAAGATGCGCTGGCGAAGATCTTGTTCATGAAGTCGTACTGCGCTCTGAGGAAATATCCTTCATTATTATACTGGGACATACCCGAAGAAGCCGACTGACCGTCGATCACGGCACCGCCGAGCTCCTGATTATCGAGCGAGAACATATTGCTCTTCGAAGCACCTACACTCACACCCTTCGACTTGTACCACTCGTGTCCGAGAAGGACTGATACATTGTGGTTATCGGCGAAAGTCCTGTTCCAGTTAAGGAGCTGCTGGAGGTTGAGATAGAATGAACGGCCGTGGCTCTTGGTGATGATACCGCCGTTAGGCGCAAACTGACCGTAGTACATATTGAGCACATTGGTACTTCTTGTCTCGTCCACTCCGATACCTGCGTTGAAGGTGAAGACGAAGTCCTTGAGGAACTTGAGCTCTACATAACCGGTACCGTTGATGGCATTACCCTCGCTGTTGTTGGTATTGAGAGTAACCTCCTGAAGGGCATTCGCATTACCTGAGACAGGACGTGTCATGCCGGCATTGCTTCCGTCACCGTAGTCAAATCTCTTGTATCCGTGCTCGTCGATCTTGATGCTCTTGTCCGCGTTACGCAGGTAAACAGGATAAATCGGAGCCACCATCGTAGCAAAACCGAAGATATTGCCGACACTACCTGCAGATCCCTCGTCAGAGTTACCGTTATTCCAGTTGAAGTTGGTATAACCTGCATTCATACCGATCTTGAGGTATTCCTTTGCCTGATAATCAGTCCTGATACGTGCAGTATAACGTTTCATATCCTGTCCGTCGATGATACCCGTGTTGTCAAGATATCCGAAGGAAGCGAAGATCTGTGCATTTCCTGTTGTTCCCGATACATTCACATTGTACTCCTGCCTCATGGAGTTCTTGTAAGCTGCATCCATCCAGTCATCAGGCTGAATCCAGTACTTCTCTCCATAGTAGGTCATCATGCGGCCAGGGGTAGCATTAGGGTTGATCTTGCCGTTATGGCCGATGAGAAGCTCGCCCTCAGGAACTGTAAACGAGAGATATCCCAGACCACCTTCGGAAGCCGCTCCCGTGAGGTTCCTTGCTGCCTTGAGATTAGCCTCGTCAGCCGACATTCCCTGCTCGAGACGGTAGTAGTTGTAAAGAGCATTATAATGCGCCTCGTAATACAGCGCCGGATCGGTGATGTAATCATAGCTCTTGAGCGCCTTCGTATTGAGTCCCCACTTCGCGTCCACAGAGATCTTCGCCTCGCCGAGCTTCGCCTTCTTCGTCGTGATCATGATCACACCGTTGGCACCTCGGGCACCGTAGAGCGCATTCGACGCCGCATCCTTGAGGACGGTCATGGACTCGATATCAGACGAGTTGAGGTTATTCATGTCGCCGCTGTACGGCACACCGTCAACGACATAGAGAGGCGCCGTACCTGCGTTGATGGAGCTGATACCACGGATCATGATGGACGGCGAGCTTCCGAGCGTTCCCGAAGATGTCGTCATCTGCACACCCGCCACCATTCCTTCCAGAGCCCTTGTCACATCCGACGACTGTGTCTTTGAAATGTCCGACGACTTTACCACGGTAGCCGATCCGGTGAAGGACTCCTTGGTTGCAGTACCGAAGGCGACGACGATAGTCTCCTCGATCATCTCGGTATCCGGTGCCATCTCGACATTCAGGACAGCCCTTCCTGCTACAGGAACTTCAAGCTCCTTGTATCCCACCGAAGAAAAGACGAGGATTCCGTCTTCCGGAACACTGATGGAATACACACCGTCACCGTCGGTCATGCCTCCTGTCATAGTGCCTTTCAGCTGAAGGGCAGCGTAAGGCACCGGTTCTCCGGTAGAGGAATCCTTTACAGTACCTGTCACTGTAAGATTCTGGGCAAAGGCCAGAACCGAAAAGCACAGCAACAGCACTGTAAGAAGTAGTTTGTTTCTATTCATTAGAGTATGGTTTATTCAATTTATCGGCCTAGCGATGACAAAACACCAAAAAGGCGCCCTGAAAACGCTGACTATCAAATATTTACATAAAAAATAGCTTCCCACAACACGAATGTCGGGGAAGCAAAGATACATTTTTTCCTCAAATGTAGAAAACTCTAATATGTAATTCTCTGTAAAATGCTGTGAATCGGCTAAAAAGAGTAACCTACGGAGATTGCGAGGGTGTTACCCAGATATGAATCTCCCACGCCAAGCAGATACGCCAGATCGAGTTTCACACCTGCGAATTCAACACCGGCTCCAAGGCTCATGAACGACGGAATCACAGACTCCGCACCGGCCCTGTAGCCAGCTCTTACCGAAATCATATCGTCATAGGTATAAGATGCTCCCACAGCTGCCGCAAAAGCACCCGCAAGGTAGTAATCCGCATCCGCCTGCACAGCAAGGGCATTCTTCTCTCCGAACGCCGCCTCATAACCAAGTCCTAATGTCGCAGCTGAAGGAAGGCTGAACTTCGCACCTGATGCGGAAGTCACTCCACCGCCGAGGTCGGACACACCCGCAGCAGCCTTGAAGCCGCCGAACTTCGCCATAAGGAAGACGTCTGCATTGAAAGCGCCATATGATGCGCCCTGCGCGAGCTTCGCCGTAGCGTAACCCACGTTCACGCCCGCAGAAAGGCATGGGATGAAACGGTATGATACACCCGCATTCAGCTGCATCTCGGAAGGCTTGAACTGGCCCTTGGATGCGCCTGAGGCATCGATGACGTCATATGCCGGATTCATTCCATACGCGAGACCCGCGGTGATACCGAGCTTCCGGTTCATGTTATACGCGCCTGCGACGCTCAGCACATTGGTAGAAACGCCGGACGGCGCCCACATGGTAAAACCGGCATTCACATCCATCTTCTGCTCCGCAAAAGGAACCGCAGCAGCATTACGGAAGGCCGAATAAGCGATTGAAGAAGTCTCAACCACAGAAGCGCCACCCATAGCAAGGGCAGCCGGACTGTAATTGGCAGCCGTGAACGGCAGGGCCTGGGCTGATGCCATAAGGAATGAAATCATTCCTACGAAAGTCAAGAATACTCTTCTCATAACTACAATTTTACTACGGTTTCCTTAAATTCCTTACCACCTGTCCTGACGATAACAGCATATACTCCCGGAGCGAGAGCGGAAAGATCCAGTTTTGCAGGATTGAACAGGCTAGACTGAGAAGACTGCTCAAACACTCGCTTACCGGAAGAAGTCACAATTGAGATGTCAGCATTACCCTCAGTTTCAGTGGCTACATACATCACATCCTTTACAGGATTAGGATAGACATCCATCGCTTTTGTCGAATTCCTGACAAGAATCCTGAATTTCACCGAAGCCTTCTCGCCCTTCGCATCCTTTGCATAGAGCGTAACCTCCGTACTGCCGTATCCTGTCGCTGTTATGTAAAGCTTGTCACCCTTTGAGCTTGCATGAGCCACCTTCGGATTAGACAGCTCACACTCATATCGCAGCTGCTCCTCATCCTCATCGACAAAGCATTTAGATATATCGACAACAATCTCTTCGCTGACTTTCTTCATCAGCACATCATCTAATGTGCCGACAGCCTTTGGAGGCCTGTTTGCGAGAATCTCATATGTAATCGGAAGTACAGCCAATCCGCCGAATTCGTCTTCCGCCTTGATCTTGGCGACATATACGCCAGGTTCTGCCTTAGATGCGACAATTTCCAGGCGCCATCTTCCGTCCATATTGTCAGTAAAGGCGTCCGCTGGCGATCCCGACTCATAAGAAATCTCAAAAGAATGTCCATCAGGCTCCGAGAATGTAACAAACAGATTCAAAGATGCATCTGACTTAAGTCTGAGATCCTCAGGTTCTTCTATATTGATAATCGGCAGAAGGTTTGCCTCTGTAGTAGCCGAAGTAAGCGCAGTAGGCCCTGACTGCTTCATATTATAGCTGTAAGCAATCATCTTGACAAAGTACTCTGTCTCGAATTCCAGCTTGCTTATGGTGTATTCCGCCTTTTCTCCTGCCTGCTTGCCCGGAACGACGATATCCATCTTCGCGTCTCCTGCAGCACCTACGACAGCCTTCTCAACCGCCTCACGGCTCTTCGAATAGAATACATAATATCCGTAAACAGGCTTGTTTTCAGTATCCTTGCCTACAGTCCATTTGAGCTGTATCGAATTTGACTTAGGAGCAGCTTTAAGATCGGTGACAGGCTCAGGCTCGGCATTACTTCCGTATGTCACGGCGCCCATCGCATCTACGAGCTTTCCTATCTTTGCCGATGAAGGTACTACAAAATCAGATGCTCCGGAAATCAGCTTATCGATAAGCATTTCATTTGTGAAACCCTGTCCTCCGCAGTACGACACCACGAGAGCAGCCACACCCGAAACATGCGGACATGCCATGGATGTTCCACTCATATTAGCATAAGAGTTTGTAGGCACGGTACTGTAGATAGATTCGCCTGGAGCGCAGATATCCACCCAAGATCCGTAGTTTGAGAACGAGCTTCTTGTTCCATCCATTCCTATGGATCCGACAGCCAGAATAGGCTCATAGTTGGCTGGAGCGCCGTTTTCAATTCCGTCATTACCTGCTGCAAAGATTACTACTCCGCCCTTCATCGGAGAATCAGGGAGCTGGTTACCTTCATTGTCACAGCCGGCATACTTGATGAAATAGTTAACCGCATCTTTATCAGAAGCACTTATCTCGGCTGCAAGAGCCTTCTCCTTCTCTTCGCCTGTAAGCACGCCATCTCTGTTAGCATCGTAACTATATCCCCAGCTGTTCTGACTGATGACTGCTCCATGGTCCGCTCCCCATTTGATTGCAGCAGCAGAATCTCCGCTTTTTGAAGAACCGTCGCTCATAGTCTTTAAAACCTGGCATGACAAAAGGGTCACACCTGACTTTCCTGCGGCAAAATCTCCTCCGGCAATACCTGCAACTCCCTTTCCGTTGTTGCTGACGCCAGCAATAGTTCCCGCCACATGACAGCCATGGTCGCCAGGTACAATGACGGCATTCTGGTCAACGAAATTGAAATGTCCGGATTTCGCACAGTTTGCCGAAAGATCTTCATGATTCAACTCGACACCATCATCAACTATGCTGACAATGACCTCCGGAGAGCCAGTTGTATAATTCTCCCAGACGGGGATTACATTTATATCTGCTCCGGATGTCTTAGAGTTGTAAAGGCCCCATAATCTAGTATCTAAATCGTTGAAAGTAGCCTGGACAATCTGAATCGTTGGCTCAACAATTTCGATTCCTGGAATAGAAGTAAAATCAGCAGCGGCCTTAGTTACAGATACATTATGATCAAACTCCATCACATACCAACGATGGAGGCCTTCACGCCTAGTCCTTTCCTCATATTCCCCAGCATTTGGAAAAAGTCTTCTGGCAGACTTGATTCCAAGATTATCCAAAAGACCATTCATCTGGGATGACTTTGTATGAATTGTTCCGTTTTCGATAGCTAACTCTATTTCCTTAGTCATTTCTTCAGTAAAACGGACTTTAAGTTCACCTGGTTCGTATAAGCATGAAGGAGAATCTACCGAGTTATGATCTTTATCTATTTCCTCAGTAATGCCTACACATGAACTGACAAGCATCATTGCAAGTAATAGCTGACTATACTTCATATTATGAATATTAAAAAAGGTGAGTGGTTTGTGAAAGCCACTCACCCGTTATTATTCGGACAAATATTATTCTCTCGTGAAGACAGTGCCACCGTAATAATACATCCACCATCCCTCTGCATCAAGACATCCAAATCCATTTGGCATAACCAATGTTCCGTCAGAATTGAGGTGCAGTTCGATGTCGCAGTAACCGCTTGCAGCCTGCAGGGTTGGCGCATTGAATCCACGTATTACTACGCCAGGATAATTCGCGCTGACATCCTGCTTCTCAGAGATTGTCAAAACTGTCTTCTCGTCGTTTACAGATGCATTGAAGACATTTGCATCAGGTGCCACCTCTCCTCCTGCAACTGCGAAGTAAAGTTCGAGGTTCTCCACCTTAAGTTTAGTAGGATCTTCAGAATCTGGTACAATTGATATTGTATGCTGCAGGTTCTGTCCATTGGCAAGAGCATATACACCTGTCCAATCTCCTATGAACATATTGAGTGGATGATCAAGGTCCTTGATCTGAACGCTTGCAGTATTAGTATTACCTACTGTCACGCCCTCGGTTGCACTCGCAACTTTGACACCAAACACCTTGCTTCCTGTATAGACGCCCTCATGAGAAAGAATCTTGATAGTTACATTCTTAGTAGTCTCGTTAGGTCCGAATGTAAGTACGCCTGATTCAGGAGATACGACTTCGAAGTCTGTACCAGCTACTGCAGTACTCTCGATAATTGAAACAGATACATTTACTCCTTCTCTACAATCAGGATTGTAAATATGCACAGGGATTGAGATCTCACCTACAGTCTCGTCTACGGAGTAGCTATAGTGATCCAGTGTAATAAATTTTGCTGACTGGAATTCTGCTCTTCTGTCACATGATGCGAAGACAGCAGCAAGAGACAGAGCCGCAAATATATATTTAAAATTCAGTTTCATAATTATTCATTCTTTAAGAGTGGAACTATTCTACAGCAGAATATCCTGGGTTCTGCTGGAGATCCTTATTCAACTGTATCTCATAAGTAGGAATCGGCCAGTTGAAAGCTGCGCTACCGGCAGGAAGTGTTCTTTCCTGGTAGCCGACACCTGTCATGACGATACCATCTGCATTAGGATGGTTAGGTCTTGCAGGGAATCCGTCGCCCCAACGCTTAACGCATGAGAAGTACAAGCCCTCACCTACTGTCTCCTTATACCACTCCTTCTTCACATTCTCGAGAGTAGCGTCTGTTGCCTGAGCGCCACGAGTAGTCTGGAGAGTATTAAGATAAGTCTTTGCCTTAGCTGCGTCAACAGTCAGATTAGCCTCAGCTGCGATAAGAT
>JAEIGA010005139.1_pt1 | contig 20085 bp, 16 predicted proteins | sample 9270691 | NCBI WGS metagenome assembly JAEIGA01 (sample SAMN17057246, study PRJNA624740) | gut metagenome | biome: biome; isolation source: fecal sample | host: Bos grunniens | place: China: Xizang | collected 2019 | reverse complement strand
CTTTGATATAATGGTCTAAACCTTGTAAATACCAGTTGGATAACCATTGTGAAGTATAAAACCCTAACGGTAAACCCTCGTCTGTTACATCTATTATTTCAAATAATAAATTTAACATAGCCTTATCGTGTATCTTTTTAGCAAGCATTTCTTTTAATATACCGTGTGGTATCGTATCAAAGAAATGTCTTATATCCATCTTAAGAACATATTTACAATTCTTTTTATCTTTTGCGATCCATCTCTCGATATATTTCTTTGCCTTATGAGAACCACGATTAGGGATAGAAGCGTAGGTATGTTCATACATTCCACGCATAAACATTGGTTGTAATGCTTGTACAACACAATGTTGGACAACTAGCTCTTTAAAAGTAGGTACTATAATTGTTCTTACTTTATGAGTTATACCATCTTCAATTATTTTAGGCGTATGATTATCATTGTGATAATTTATTATCCAATTTGGAACTAATTCACAAGTTCTTTCTTCGTTACTAGCACATTTTCTACTTTTTCTATATTTCTTTCTTTTTAGTGAAACCTTATGTACAGACTTCTTAATCACTTCATCTGATAAGGCTACATCTATTAAATGGTTATATGAGTGCATATAGACACTCCTTTCTCTTATTTCCTCATCCACTTTCGATTAACTACTAGCAGATGCCATTTACGGATTAATTTTTGCCAAGAGGCAAGGAATATATACTACATTTAGTTATTAAACCATAATATAAATAAGATGGCGCAGCCCCATTGTTCGTGTTCGAATTCGACACCGCATTGTTGAGATTGACATAGAACGTACCAGCATTAGCCGTATTGTTCCAGTTACCGCCAACAAAAGCAACAAAGAGGCGTAGTATATATCCCTATTACATTAAATTACTTCATTTATTATTTTTAGGAGACACAAGCCTACGGCTCGTTTCCCCTCTTATTCGCTCACTTTGCTCGCTCATAATTCACCCTTTCAAAAATGGCTATTTATAAGAGAGCGCAGCCCCATTGCTCGTGCCCGAATTCGACACCGCAATGCAGAGAGTGACAAAGAACGCACCAGCAAGAGCCGCAAAGCCCCAGCTACCGCCAACAAAAGCATAATATGTATTAGCCGTTGTAGTTGTATAACACCTATCACAATAATATGTGCTTTCACTACCACTTAAAGTAGCTGGTGTTAATGACTTCTTAGTAGCATACATATGTGATATATAACCACTAGAACCAGAAAGGGTATTAACAGTAGTATATCCAGTACCATCTAGGTTATAACTTGTTGCGGTAGTACCGTCATGGTTATTAGGTGTCAACTTAACTTTAATAGTCTGTGTACTTGCAATTAAGCCACCTATAGCTCTATATAAGTTGCCCCAAGTATTCTCCATACCCCAACACTTAACACCATTAGTACCATTTGTAGAACCCCAGAACAATCCTTTAGTATTCATTGTTCCTGTGTTAATAGCAGAGCTATTATTACTATCAGTTCTACCTTTACCAATCTTAGTCTGACTATCAAGCGATTTAGTAATAAGCGTTGTCAACATACCTTGCAATAACCAATCAGAATAAACTTCTGTATACCAATGTACTTTACTATCAGTATTATTAGCTGTAGCATAATCAATCTCATTTTGGCGAGTAGTGCTTACACTATTAGCTTGACCACTCAATGACCTTAACTTACTACTTACTAATGAACCGAAATATATTGGTGTATAAAAGTGGTCTTTTACTTCATTGTCACAATCGTAATGATTCCAACAATCATAATCTTCATCTGCTTGGTAGTTTGCCACACAAAAAGTAAATCCGTTATCTCCGACATCTGGGATAATCTTCCACCATAGCTTTTTGCCTTCTTGCCCCCACTCCATCATAGCGTTACCGCCATAACTTGTATCAGCAATATCACTAGCTGTACCATCAGCTTTCTTTGTGTAATCGTTAGGGTCGAGATAATAATCTACTGTACCATCATACTTTAACATACAAGGTTTAGGGAACAACCACGATAGTTTATCAGCATTTGCTCCACTAGGATCCCAATTACCATAATGGAATGTATCATTTGTGTAATCCATATATGCTGTATCTGAACTCCAATCTGAATTATCATAACCACTAGGATAATCTACGCTATCTGGGTCTGAATCTGTTTCGGAATAATGAAAGGCGAATTTATAATCTTTCGCTGGAGGTGTATACTCTATTTCGTGTATGTTAAAACTTGTACTTCCTAACTCAATTGTTTCACCAGTATCTACTAATGAAGCCGTATAAACTCCACCCTTTGATACATAAAAGTTTGCGACACCATTTGCATCAGATGTTTCAGTATAGGTATCAGTACCATCTGTTAATGTTATCTCTGTGTTCGGATAATCCGAAGCGGTTACTACAATCAGGTCAGCACTAGCAGTTCCACCACCGCCTCCACTGCCACCACTTTTTGTATTTCCATATTGTGTGACAGAACCATCGCTATTTAATAATCCGTTAGCATTATATGACATTTTTATCACACTCCTTCTTTTTTAAAAATAAAAACACAATATATAGTGTGTAACCTATAATGATACATACTACATATTGTGTATACTATACTATAAAATTTTACTTTTATCTTTGGCTCAATAATTCTACCAAATAATCATATTCCTCAGTGGTAATTCTATCAGCCGCCAAATAAGCATCTAATTTATTCTGCATATTAGCAGTACGACCTTTTAATATAAGACTCTCGCATAATTTAGCCGTATAACTCATTTCTTCTGGTTTAGTTATTTCCACATTAATCACCCTTTCAGTTTAGTAACTCATCATTAATTTGATTATACATAATATCACTTACTGCTTCTTGAATATCTGTAATATCAGAAGTAGAAGCATTGTGCATATTAACACTATTATTATCAACTCTTCTGATAATATCAGACATTATTAACTTAATTGAATTTAATTCCTTTAAAATCTGAGAATCATTCATCGTGATACCTCCTTACATTGTTGGACAGATTTGATAACCGTATTAAGCTTATTATTCTCTCGGATATACGATTCGTTAATCGCATTACCAATTCGTTCCAACATCTTTATTTCCTCGATATGCAATTGATTATTTCTCTTCAAATCTTTACTTATTTCTTTCTGTAGCATAATTTCCTCTCCGAATATCTCATTATAATATTTTTCAAAATCGTTAATAGTATTATAAGATCCCTTGTGTTTGAGTGCATACCCTAACCAAGTGTTCATAGAGTTTTCAACATAAGGATAATCTATTATATCTTCGTCTAGTAACTTCTTCTGCTTTTTAACCCAATGTCTTTTACTCTTAACATTTTTCTTAGTAAGTTTTATTATAATCTTTCCAGATGGCATAAGCCTAGTCCTGTTCTTTAGAAATGTGAATGTAGGGTGTTTATCAAATCTATAAATCTTAGTATGTTTCTCATTAAGAGTTAAATGAAGTTCTTTTGATACCTCTTTAATGTATTCATAAACCTCTTTTAACTTCTCAATATCTTCGCTAATAACATAAAAATCATCCATATATCTGGCATATCCGTGTATATGGTATTTTTCTTTAATAGTGTGATCCATTTTATTAGGATAATATATAGCACATATCTGTGAAATCTCAGAACCTAATCCTAACCCACCTTCTTTAAAACACTCTATAAAATATTTAGTAAGATTATATATGTCATCATCTTTAATTTTCTTTCTTAACATTTCTAATAAGATATTGTGGTCTATTGAATGAAAGTAGTCGTGAAAATCACAAATTAATATACCCCCTTGTAAACCATATCTACGATAATGCCAAGTCAAGTGTTTTTTAAATCTTCTAATTGCAAAATCAGTACCTTTACCTTCTAACGAAGCTCCATTATCATAGATTAAACTAGGTGTAAGTAGTGGTTTAAGGGCATACTTACATAATGTCTTTTGTACAGTTCTTTCGGCAATAGTAACCGACTGTATCAATCTAGTCTTACCTCTTTCATTAATAGTAAATCTTTTAAATCCGTCAGATTTATATTTTCTATTCATTAATTGATTATGCAAAATACTACATTGATTTAACATTCCTAATCTATAAGTCTGTACCGAAGATTTCCATAAAACTCCTTTTAAACACTCTTTTCCACACTCATATAAATGTTGATATGCGAACACTTCATTATATGTTATCATACATATTTCTCCTTTAATAAGAAATAATGTATCAAACAGAATATAAATACAACAATTCATATTCCGTTTGATACTAACCGCACTCGGCAATTCCGACATTATTCTACATTACAATCTAGTGCAAAGCAAAATAAGCTACGGTTCGATTTGCTTACATATCATTATGTAAGGCTGGCTATAATCTCCTGTATCGACAAGTAGAAAATGGTTCGCCGTAGCTACTACATATTCAATGTAACTTTGAATAATATTCAAACTTGCCTATTACATCCACAAACCGCCAAACCATTAGAGTTGGAAGCGTTGTTGTTGTTGGCACTACCATCCGAGTTAACATTGCAGAAGTTAGTAGTGTTACTCGAATTAGGCGAGGAAACAGACTATAACCAAATAAAACACTATATATTAATCTGTTTTATTCTTATAATTTTTGTATCTGTTTTTATCAGATTTAATCAAATTAGTTATTAAATCCATAGTATCATTACATAATTTACTTGTTTTAACACTATTATTGACTAATTTTACTGAATCTGCTTTGCTTATATGGCAATTTTCAATCATCATATCTATTGATAGATTATATATTGACATTATACTATAAACATAACCCTTAACGATCTCAAAACATTTTATTCTTTCTTCATAAGAAGTCTGTGTTGTAGTATTTCTTAAATATATGCCATTACCTACTTCGGCTATTTTCATAGCATCTAATGCAGTATTTATCATTTTGTCTCCGTATATTCGTTGCATCTTTTTTGGCATTTTAGAAACTAAACCATATACACTAATATTAAGTTTATAAAGGTTATCTAGGAACTGAGCTTTAGATTCACCTCGTTTATATGTTGCTACCGACATATTTATTATCTCCTTTCTAGTAGAAATATTATTGTATTGTCATAATATCACACTAAAACTAGAAAGTCAATAATTTGTTCGTTCTAAATTTTGCTTCTATTTTTTATAATCTGTCGGACGAGCCGACAGATTAATTGATTAGTCACCTACATTAATTTGTTACGATGTCGTGGAAACCCTTGTAAATAGGGTGTTTCAGAATGGGGTGGGAGGATTAAATACAGCCACAAACCGCCAAACCATTAGAGGAGGAAGCGTTGTAGGCGTCGGCACTACCACCCGAGTGAACATAGCAGAAGGAAGTAGTGCCACTCGAATAAGGCGAGCGTTCCCACCAATAATAATTAGCACCTTGACTTTGTTTAATTCTATTAGCAGAAGTCTGATAGTAAGTAACTTGACTACCTTCGCCAGTATATGAATAAGTAGTAGTACCGAATATCTCAATCTCACTTCTTAGAGCAAACCAATCATCAGTAGTGTCAATAGTAGAAGATGTATTTCCAGCACTAGTAAGATTTTTGTGTTGTTTAAAAATAGAAGAAAGAGTAGAAGGTATTGATGCTTTGAACACGCTATTACACCAAGTACGTCTAGCACAAGAAGTCCAACCGCCAACATTAGTATTTGAACTATTCATATAGCCACGCTCATACAAACCATGCTTCATATCAAATTGGAAACTACAGGTAGTTCGTCCACTAGCCGTTGGTGTTGTTAAGGTTTTACCACCTACATGGGATAACACAAATACAACATCTTGTGCATTATGTGATTCACCTACACCAGTGGCACTCATAGCATTTAGATGAACTGTTCTCTCATCGTTAACACTCCAATAGTCTGATAGGTTAATAGCACCATTATCAGCAGCCGCAACCATCTCTACAATATCACTATCAGAACCATTAGCCCAAGTAACTATAGGAAACAACTTATCTATAGTGACAGTAAGATTAACACCTACGCCAAGACTTCCAGATTTTATAGTAGTTCCATCATTAGTAGCCGAATAATTCACAGAATTATTGTTAAATACGATAAAATCATACGAATTGCTTTCAGCAGAAGCAGTAATAGAGCCACTTTGAGAGCCTACTGATAAAAGAAAGGTTTTACCATATACTTCTGTGCCAAATTCAAATGTTAAATAACTTACATTCGCATTAATACTAGCATTTGTATCTAATGTTACTGATACTGTATTCATTTCTGTATCTGTATCAGCATCATATAATGTATAAGTTCCTGCGGTATAAACTTTATATGTCGTAGTTCCTCCGCTTAATGTTTGAGTTCCGAGTGATTCTCCATTAAACTTTATATATACATCACTATTATAATAATTCACATTTGTCGCAGTTACAGTTATAACTGATTTAGGTATGTGCATACTTAATGTGTATATACTACCTACCGCAGTATTATTAATCGTTGTAGCATACCCTTCACTTGTAATTGTATAAGTACCGAGATATTTCAGATTTAATGTCGCTTCGCCAGTAGCGGAGAATCTCGAAGTAGAAGTTTCACCATTTGGAATAGAATAAGTTACAGTCTTATTGTAAAGTAATTCATCATCTACCGTAAGTATAACTTTCGATGTAGAACCACCTTGTTGGTCTACCCATTCTAAGTCAAAATCTGCATCAGTTTTTTTTGCTAATACTTGTCCTGTAAAACCTCCAGATGGTAAACCACCGCCACCTTGGACAATCTCATCTATAGCCTCTTGTACATTAGTTGCACTTAATCCGCTTTCAGTATTATCATATCCAACATCTATTGCTTGTACTCCGCCACCAGTAGATTCTGGTAAACCAGAAATATAAACCTTAGTTCCAACCTCAATATCATTTGCTAATTCCACATTAGTTCCTATAGTAATAGCGTCTCCAATTGCTATAGCCAAAATTACTCTATATAACTTATTGTTATAATAAATATAATCATCAACAGAATGTGATGCAGTAGTAGGAGACTTCTCATATACTGCAATAATGTCATTTTCTTTTATCGAAACTCTTTCGTTGTCAATGTCTACATAAATATTTCCCTCTTCGGAAACAATAAACTGTCCGTCAGTTATCTCTAAATTACTAATCTGACTTTCTGTGCCTCGTATAAAATCTACTTTAGGCTCTAAACTTTCAATGTCTGGCATTATTATCACTTCCTTTAACATCAAAATTTATCCAATTAAATGGTTGTCCACACTTATTACATCTAGGACTTCCAATATAATTAGGCTTTATCTCAGTCCAACAATTAGGACATCTTAAAAAACCACCATCTATTTCAACATATGGTTCTTGTATATTTTCAAAATTATTCTTCTTTAAATCATCAGACATTTAAACACCCCTATCTAACTGGTAAAGAAGTAACCTCTGGGTACAATTTATCGTGATAAACATCATTACCACCGCTTTTTTCATATATCTTTCCAAGCTCTACAAATGTTGTTAAACCCTCTTTATCTACATATCCTTGTTCCATAAACTCTTTATGCATACGATATAACGCACTTCTACCATTGGCAATAATATAATGTCTATTCAGTTCATTATTCTCCGTTGCTGATTCTTGTATCATTTTTAAAGTTTCTAGTATTTTGTCATCAGTGGATTCTAATTGTCTAATTTTCTTTTCTAACCTACTTAACCTTTCTTCGTAATCCTCTTTGTCAGTATCTATTACAGTCTTTATTCCAAACACCTTTTTACATTCTTGGAATAGTTTAACTACGAATAGGAGAGAAGCTGTAACAACTAGTATATTAATAAGCATATTTGAAACTCCTACCTCCATTACTTTATTTAAGTAGTCCATTTCTCATACCTCCTTGATTAATAAGCATTAGGCACAATCCATAATGCAACATAAATCACACTAGGGATTGTGCCTAAATAAAGTAAGAGGATAGGGTGTTAGCCCTATCCTCCAATTTATATATAAAGATGCAATTACTCTAATACAGTCCAAGTAAGGGCAGTATCAGTATAATCTTTAGCCTCATCAAGAGCGTCTGCTACATCTCCAACAACTTCGTTAATAGCACTTACAAGATCGGTCTTAGCAGTAGTATCAAGAGTTGTTAAGTCACCTGTCTTACCAGTTACGAATGTCTGAGTTGCAAGCGCAGAAGTAGTATAAGTAACTACATCAAGTGCTGAAATCTCAAACTTAGCAACGGTGTTATCAGCAATAGCAGTAAATACCGCACCAGAAGAACTCAATGCAGTAGCAACAAAGTTCTTACCACCGAATGTAATATATACTAACTTACCAGCAGTATCAGCAGTAACCATCTCGGTCAAAGTCTTATCAGCAGTATAAGTACCAGAAGACTCGGTAACAGTTACTTCAAGAATATCTGTTGAAGCAACAACCTCAGCAACAACCTCGTTAATAGCACCAACAAGACTAGACTTATCAGTAGTATCAAGGTCTGCTAAATCACCTTCAACACCCTCTGCTCTAGCAGTCTCAGCATCAAGAGCCTGCTTAATGTTAAGCTCGGTAATACCTTGTGTTGCATCAGCCTCACGATAGATAATCTTAGTAGCGTTAATCTTATTGATTGTAGCAGTAGCAACGTGAGTAGTTGAATCTACAGCAACAGTAACCTCGGCAGTTGTACCACCAGTTACATACTCAATAAGGTCAGATACATTAATATAGATAGTCTGGTCTGTACCAGAACCATCCTTAGTATTAAGAACGAGTGCAAGATAAGTACCAGCAGGCTGACCAGCAGGATTCTCAACTACACTACCAGACTTAACAAGGAAGTCCTTTGGAATATCAACAGTAGCAATAAGGTTAGCAGCGGCATGAGAACCGTCATCACCTTGATAGAATCTATATGACTTAAGATAACCAGAAGTAGTCACTGTGTCATCAACAGTAATAACTGCACCGTCAACAGCGTCACTAATCATAGTAGCAACCTCAGCCAACGCACCTTCTACATTATCAGAAGAATAGTTACCAGCAGTATCAGTAATTGATACATTTGAAGCGTCTTTTGCGTCATCAGCCGAAGACTTAACCTCATTGATAGCAGATACTACATCTGTCTTATCAGTAGTAGTAAGGGTAGAAAGATCTCCTACAAGAGTATCAGCATAACCCTCAGCAGTAGTAACAGCAGTAGAAACCTCTGTATCTGTTGCAAGGTTAGTAGTAGTCTTAGTTACTGCATTAGCACTAGAGATAGAGTATGTAGTAACAACATCACCCTCGATAGATGAGAAGTTATAAGCACTAGCGTCTGAACTAGAGATTACAAAATATGTGCCACCCTTAACTGCGTATACAAGCATATCATTAGAGATAGCAGTAGAAATCTCTGAGAATGTCTTATCAGCAGAATAAGAATCAGTACCAGTAATAGTTACCTCAAATACGCTTGACTTACCATCAATAGCACCCTTAAGCTCGTTAATAGCAGATACAAGGTCTGACTTATCAGTTGTGTCTAACTGTGTCAAATCACCAGCAACCTCTTGAATATATCCTACGATAGTAGTAGCAGAAGCACCAGATGGAATAGAACCGATAAGTGTCTGTAATGCGCTAATATTTCCTTCAGCAGTAGTAATTCTGCTAACTGCGGCTGCCAAATCATCAGCATTGTTAAGTTTCTGAGTTCCAAGATAGAGGTTGTCTACCTCACTACCTACAGTTGTATCTACAACGTGATAAAAAGAAGTAGCCTCTGGAGTAATGGTCGCCCACTTAGTAGGGTTCAAAGTATAAAACATTACGTCTCTTGCCATTATGTATCATCCTTTCATATGTAAAAAATGTTTATTAGTACCAATATTCAATTGTATTTAAAGTTCAATCCACTCTATTGTGGCTGAACCCATAGACTTATATTTACCGTCTTTCCAACGGTACATAAACAAATCTACAATGTATAGAGTGTTAGCGTCACCCACTTCTGGGAGTTCCTCTATACTATCAGCATAGTAAATCTCATTCTTCGCTGGTTCGCATACTAAATCCCAAGAATTTCCATTCTTAAACCATAAAGAACGAGAGTCTATAACATAATACAGACCAGTGATAACACCAGCCTGTCTTTGTTCTTCTGTCTCTACAATTACAACAGAACGATATGTAGTTCTCTCAGTTGTGTCATAATATATGCTACGAGTATCTTTAACAAAGATAATTTGTCCGTACTCAATAGGTATTCTATCCAAGAAGGATTCTCTAGCCACAGAAAGAACTTTAGTATAATAAGTTTCAGCCATTATAAATCCCCCTCGTCATCATATACTAATACGGCAATCTTATCATCTGTATAAGAATTTGCATCATTTAAAACAACAGTGGTAACCTCTGTAACATATGTAGATATATTAGTAACCTCGCCAGTTTCCTCGTCAACTAAATCACCAAACATTTCGTTAATTTCTTCTTTGGTGTAAATATCTTGACTACCCTCGATTAGATGAATAGTTTTGTTAGCCTCTATAAAAGCAAGCTGACTAACTGGCTCGCCTTTCTCATTCGTGGTAAGAAATGCGAAAGCCGCCTTTTTTAAATCTTCATTAAATGAATTCAAATAGGCGACCAAACTAGCATATGTACCTTTCCAGACATCTGGCATTTTATGATTATTAACCGCCATCTAATTCATCCTCTCTTATATATAAACTATTTCGTCAAGGTCTTTAACTCCATCTGATACTGAATCTTCATCATCATCTGGAACATATATCTCAACACCCTCACCAGTAGGCTCACCCTTAATAGATAATTTAAGAATATTATCATCATCTAACGATAAGTCATCTGGAATAGATTTGTTAATTGCTTCCTCTGTATCAATGAGCTGATTAATTCTAGCATCAACTTCAAGTAACTTTTGATCTATTGCATTAAGAGCTTCATCTGGAATTATGTCGCTCCACTTAGCAATAGGTAATATTGTAATCTTAGTAGGAGAAGTCTTTCTAACATACTGAATACTTTTGCCATCGGCATCCATATCAGCCTTAATAAATGTCACTTGTAATTCAACATCTCCAACTTCACTTGTAATCTCAGTATCTATTGGTAATTTATACTCTAAGAAACTATCATTATATAAAGCTTCTGAACGCTGGAGTATTTCACTTTTATACTTCTTACTAATTGGTAGTAAGTATTCTAAGTTAACAGTGAAATCCGACATATCAATCTCATCTTTATACAATTGAGCTGTCAAGAAATGTAAGTTATCTACAAGATTAGAACGCTCCATAATACGCTCTCTAACTGTAGTATTCATAACATTATCATCCGTTATTAGTATCGTATACATTCTCTCAACCTCCTTTTTAAATTGTTAGTCCTCATCAGAGGTATCTTGTTTAGTTAACATAAACTTTATAGCAGAAAAATCACTAGGCGTTAGACCTTCGCTTGATTCTTTAAGTTTATCTACATCTATAGTAGCAATATTAATTTCGTTATTAGCAAGTAATAACTGATTAATACTTGTCAAATATTCCTGTCTATACTCTGGAAGTACATTTCTGTCGTTACCCTCTTGTACAGAGTGTTCGTCATCAGAATATTTAGTATCTATTGATTTCTTCATTTCGTTAAAGCTATCAGCTATCTTTTGCAGTTCCTTTAAGTTTTTATCAATATCCCAGAGAATATCAAAATCAATCTTCTTAGTTGTAGACTTCATTAGACTACCATTTGAATTAAGCGTTTTAACTATTTCTATTACTTCGTGATTTTTTAAATTAATTGTTTTCATAACCTTTCATTCCTTTCAAGTATTTCATTGAGGTGCTATAACTATAAATGAATAGTGCAACTGAGTAGTAGAGCTAGGTGTATATACATAAGCGTCTATTGTATTATTATTAAATATCCAGTTGTGTCCTACATATGAATCTGGATTACTAGCAGTTGATAAGTTGACACTATATCCTAAGATATTATAGATGTATGTATGGAACACAATAGGAACAGCATAAGTTCCACCAGAGGTCTTATTAAATGCAATAGTACCATGTCCACAATACATATATGTATTATTTATCTTTACTCTTTTTACAGTTACGTTTGTTCCATTAACAGTCCATGTGTATTGAGTAGTCTCACCTATTGCGGTAACATTACTATTTATTGTAGAAATAGTGGAGTCTAGGTTGCTTAAATAACCTCCAACTTCTGTATCACCATCATTGAATGTGTCTAAGTGTAGATCTGGTAAGCTACAATTACCCTCAGTAGAAATATTAAATCTAACACTGTTTTCATTACTTCCGCATATACACATATCTTGATAATTTAATTCAATATAAGAATAACCATTTATGCTCGATATACTTAAACCCCATTCATTAAGCTCTATACCTACATAATCGTATCTTAAAGCTAATCCAAGCAAATCAAGCGATGCAGTATATTCGTCTCTACGGATGTCAACGCCGAGTCTTGTGTAACTTGTGTAGTTATCTAAATCAACGCCAGAAGATTCGCTATATTCATAAATATTTATACCGCCACCATCAATAGTTGTTTTCCCCACGATATGCTCAGTTTTAGGAGCTTGTTTCCATAAGTCTAAATCGGAATCGTAATAAGGATGTCCTTGTACATAGTAATCATATTGATCTAATAGTATTCTACCAATTCTATCAGTAGCCTCGAAGTTTTTAGAAGTTATATATAAACTATCAGCCATTGATAACTTACCAGTATTACTAATACCAAATATATCGTAAATATCAGAATCTATTCTCGCAGTAATATTAAACACATTATCCCCACTTGTGGTTATCGTACATTGAGTGTAATCAGATGTTTCAAGATGTTCTGGATCTTCCATATTAGTAATTTTCACTAAGTCATTTTGTATAACTACATTACCATCTTCATCACCAATAATCATTTTCTCACCGAGTATAAGTTTACCAACTAATAAATCAGCCCATACACCATATACCCAGTCTCCTTCGTATAGTCCTAATCCAACTGCCATAGATACACTATCCCAAGCATCATTAGTCATATACATACCATTACCGATAATCTTTAATTGGTGTTGACCATAAGCTCCAACATCATTCATAGAACGAGCAGTAACACCAGTATTATCTATGATCACTTCTTCTGCATCACTATTCTTAATCAATACCTTAGAACTATTAAGTCCTTCATTTGTGATACTCTTTATAGTTACACCAGCCTCACCGCCACTTCTTGCCTGTTGGTAAGTAGCAGAGTAGGAGCTTGATATTGACTGAGCAGTATTAAGTATATTCTGCACATCATTAATATTGCCATCTATACTTTCAATATACTGTGCAAAAGTTACTGGTAAAGATTCTGGTTGTTCCTCAGAGAATGACACTTGCATAAGTCTTAATTTATAAATATGTCCATCAACGCTACATCTGACATAGTTATACAAATCAAAGTTGTCATACATTCTCTCTAATTCTTCAACCGCAAATATATTATTAAAGTCTCCACTAATACTTCTCTGTAATACAGTAGCCTTTTTCAACTCTTTAGTTGCGACATTAATAAGCTCTTTACCCATCCTTAATATCTCAGCATCATTAAGACCATCAGATATATAGTTACTATTCTGATATTCATTTTCTCTAATATAAGAACAATATTCTTTATATAGGTCGTTATCTACGGTAATATCATAATCTGAAAGAGTAATAGTAATACTTGTATCAGTAGCCTCGTCATAGATAACCGCTTTGTCTACACCAGCAAAATACTTCTCTAATATCTGATTACCCTTGTCTCTACTAACACCGATAATTTCACACATAGTATCAATATCAATAGGAGTACCGTTGTGGTATATGTTAGCCAAGTATCTTTGAATATCTAAGTATGACTGGAATCTATTAACCTCATTAGCCAACTTAGTTACTATATCTATCCACCCATTAACTTGTGTTTCTCTAGTGTTATAAATAGTTTGACATATTTCTCGTCTGCGAACCCATTCAGCAACTAACTGATTGTATGATTGACTTTGTGCAGAACCAGACTCAAACTTATTAGCCATCTCTAGTAAAACAGCAATACATTCATTAATACCAGCAAGATATGATTTTAGAAATGCTAATCCGTATTGTTTTAGCAAATCTCTTAATTCTCCGTCAGTTATAAACTGACCATTAACCACCATATTTAAACCAGCCAAATCTCCGTTATAAATCTTCATAAGGATTTTCTGCTTGTTATATTCTATGTATTCCATTTGTTGTTCAGATTTAGAACCATTAACATACTTAACATTCATACTAACCGAACTACTACTTGTAGCAGTATCGGTCTCGTCAGCAACTCTAGTAACAGTAATAACACCTCTCCAAACACCAGTAGCCTCTGTAGAAGGTGTATAACTCGTAGAACTTTTATCTATCTCAACCTTATATCTAGTATCAATATAAGTATTAAAGTAATCATCAAGCGTACTTGTTACAGTTGTATAACCAGTAGAAGTAGGTTTAGATGTAACATATAATAAGTCACTAGCACTCTTAGATATAATCTTATTTAATTCTTCTTGTGCAGTCGTAACTGGTAATGCCGTACTAGGAGACATTTCGTGTTCATAGTACGCTTCTTTAGTCAAACTGTTAGCATAACCCAGATATAAACCAGACTGCAAAGTGCCATTAGTAAACTGCGCATAAAACGTATTAGCACAATCTAGGTCACTAGGATTATCAGTATAAGTAGCAGTCAAGATACTATTAACTATATCTGGCTCTCCATAAAACTTTACTTGCTCTGATTTTAAGAAGTTAATATATCCAGTATCTTCATCTAATAATCTGTCTCTTAATTCATCTGACATATCTTCATATACAAAGTTGTCAAATAACACTATATCAGTAGTTCCAGTCACATTAGCGGCTGCAACTCCTTGATATGTCATAATGTCATCACCAGCAGTAATGTGAAATAAATTCTTTACTGAGTCTTTATTCTCATCAATCTGAAATGAATTTGCCAATCTATTCTTACTAAGAAGAACGCCAGTATCTTTACCCACACCTTCACAATATTGATAGACAATCTTTCTCATAATACCTTCACTATCTGGATAGTAAGCATTGTCATTATCAATAGGGTTTCCATCTTTGTCATAAAACACACCAAGTCTGTATGTAACCTCATCATTAACTTTACCGTTAAGGTCAACAGAAGATGAGTACATCCATACACAAGGCTCTAAGTTATAACAGTTAATAGTACGATTAACCGTATCATACTTAAATACACAACCAAACTCTTTACAGACATCACCCTCTAAGAAGTCATATACAGTTTGACCGTTTACAGTAAATGTTCTCTGCATAGTATCAGCACGATTTACATTAGTGCCATCGCTAAAGTATTCAGATACTTCTCCGATAGACCATTGTGGAACTCGCTCTATTGCTCTGTTTAGCAAACTATGAGCTGGGTCATTTTCGTTATATAATACAGTTGGTGTAGCCATACCAGTTTCTTCATCATAATCCAACCAATCTAATAAGAAATTAGGGTCGTTAACATGGAACTCCCTTAATATTCTCTGTCCAAGTTCTGTTTCTAATGAGACTGCATTACAAGTCTTAACGGTTTCATCTGAATCTATTACAGAAAAAGATGCTTCAAATCTTATATACTTGTCACCGTCAACCATATATCTAATAACTGCTAGTCCTCTTAGTTTATCCCAGAACTCACATTCCTTTCCGTCAACAACCTTATGAGTAGTGAATGATATTTCTTGTAGACCTTTAGCAGTAAATGATAAGTTAAGGTCTGTATAGTTAATCATACCTATTACCTTGCCACCTCTTGTTTCAAGTAGGAGAGTAGGTCTTTTAATCTGTTTTGTTAACGGATCGAATTGTATTAACTTACCAAGTTTTACCATTATACCACCACCCTCTTAGGTTTTCTGTACTTCAACAATACATCACATTCGGTAACATCAGATGTATCTGCTATAGACAAGACAGACACTTTATGGTCGTAAGTAGTAGCTAGTCTAGGAAATACAAAATTAAAGTTATCTCCTAAAACTCCATAATAGTAGTCGTTACTTTCGTCAAGTCTAATCTTACTGTTCTTAACTGCGTGTTCAATAACAGTAGTAGATACATATTCAACATCTGTAGGCGGTTCTTTATATACATATAATTCTCTATAAGTATCATTAACAGTAACACCTAATCTATTGTCGTTCTCATCATATACTTCTGTAAAGTCTGCATATGCGTGTCCAGACTTCATAACAAGCTTACCATTCTGCTTAGGAGTGATTTCAATATATGGTAGAATATAACCAATCTGGTCACTGTTGTTATATATAAACATATCTCTACCAGCCTGTAGCGTATCTTCAAACACAATCTCGTCACTATAAGCATAAGGAGAATCAGATGTTATTGTAAGGTTAAATCCTATAACATCATCCCCATCTATCATAGGTTCGCTAATAAAGTAGACATTATAGAAGACATCATTAAATCCATCTTTAATAAAGTTGAACCAATGGTAGCCATCTTCACGCATAAGCCACCTCATTAATTCTGACTGCTTTTTCTGTGTTACCAACAAACTATCTCTATCTTGATGATTACAGTCAATATTTACAACACTAAATGTACAAGACAATGGTGTTTCATAGGTGTAAGAATAATACTTAAACTTGTCTAAATTTGGAGGTTTGACAGAATTGAATGTAACATCACCGCCAGACCAAGTTCTTCCATTACTATCAACACCGCCTATTACGAAACCGTAATCTGACAGTTTTTCTCCATTAAAAGAAAAATCATAACAAATCAAATCCTCACCTCATTTCTATGATTGTTTTAATATCTCCAGTTGTTCTTTATATAGTCTTTCAATATCCTCGAAAGAACTAATCTTTTCTTTATATGCTTTCTCTAGCTCTTTAACTTCCTTCATTAAAGCTTCATACTTATCTTTGTTAGCATTTGCCACTTCTGTAAGTTTGACTTGTTTTGCCAAGTCTGTTTTTAATCTATTGTTTTCTAATTTCATTTCCCATTTCTCCACATTAGTTATTTCTCTTAATCTAAATATCATTACGCTCATACCAACTGACAGAGCTATGATAATCAATATTAATATCACTATCAAAATGTGTTCAAACATAATCCTTTCATTCCTTTCTATAAAAATAGAAGAGGGTAGTAGTTTACCCTCTTCATAATTCTTAGTTGTAAATTACATACAACATATAGTATCTACATATAGTATGACAACACTATATGTTGTGTTGTAACCGTTATAAAACATAGGTTTTAATCTCAGAACTTATTAACTCCAAGTCTTGAACCACCAGCAATTCTATCAATAGTTACAGACTGAATAGCTTTCTGTACATTGTTATTAGTCTGTATCTGCTTGATAATATCACCAGCATTTGTCACGTTCTCTAAATCAAACTGGAATGTAGCTTCGACATTAGTTTCGCCCATAGGAACAACTTTATCAAGATTAGCCGTAGTATCTTTAATAAGCTTAGAAGCGTCAATGATGTCATCCATTCTAGGAGCTAACTCATACATAAATGTCTTAGTTTGAGCTGGAGTAAGAATACCCTCACCTTGACGAACCATAGCAATACCATCTTCGCCTTGACCGTGAACGTAATCTACTATACCACCTTTAGCAAAACCACCAGTATTAATAACTCCACCATTAAGCCCAGAAAAAGATAGTTTATTATCCTTAAAGCTAGGAGTAGTATTTTTAAACTTACTATAGATATTCTTTATCTTCTCCCATAATGCGTTGAAGAAGAAACCACCAAAACTTGAATTCTCATACTTTCTTCCAGTGAGTAATAAACATAACTCTTTTAATTCATCGTCACTTAATATCTTACCAGTTGCGGCATAAAGAAGTTGATTAACAGCCTTATATCCCTTAATTTCTTTACTAGGATCATCACCATATTTACTCATAAAGCGTTGTACAAGGTTTTGTTTATAATCTTCAAAATAACCAGTATTTGCAGATGCGAATCCCAATTTTAACAATGCTTGGTATGCTTCGTCTGCATTTTTTACACCAAGAATATCATACAGTTCAGTATAACCAGCCTTTTTAAGAATAAGTCCTTTATTACCAACACTAGACGTATAGTTATAAACCAACTTATTCATGTCGGAAGCTGGTATTGCTCCGTTTTGAGCTATAGTCTGAGCTTGGTCTGATGTAAGATTTTTAAGGAAGTTTATTACTGCTTGCTTTTTACCGTTTTCAGACGCAGTATCTTTAGCTTGCTCTTTTGCAAAAACATCCTCGATAGTTCCAGTCTGAGGTTTAATATCTGGGGCTGATGTAATAGTAGTATTATCTTTATTAGCACTATTATCTGGAGTGTTACTACTATTTTCAAATATCTCTCTGTCATTAGAAGTCTTATCAGAATTACCAGTAGGGTCTCCAGTCTTAGGGTTTACCTTAACTGTTTCTCCATTAGTAATAGTTATCTCTTGGTCGGCAATCTTTACAATAACATCATTAGGCTGAACTTCGTTTTTAATAACAGTCTCAAACTTCTTACCGTTTAACTCAGTTAGAGTAGTATTTAAAGATTTGAAAGTATTATCTACCGTAGTCTTATAAGTAGAAAAGTCTGCCAAACTTGTAGATAAGTTACTAAATCCAGTGGTTAATCCGCTTAATAAACTATTATCACTACCAGTAAGTGCGCCTATTATAGCAGTTCTCTGTTCAGCTAATGCAGTTTTGAGTTCGCTAGACAATGTTGTTATCTTCTCGCTTTTTAACCACTCGGTAACATCAGTAGAATATTGAGAGAAGCCTAGTTCATCAATTTCAGTATCAATAGTAGAAGCTATCTTATCAGCATTGAGAATTATATCCATCTTTGCTCTCTCATATAACTCATCTCTTTGAGTCTTTTCCTCATCAATAAGAGTAGTATATTCTTCCATAAGATTATCAAGCATTTCTTGTTCGGCTGAAATATATTTCTCATACTCAGTCTCTTCAAGGTTCTTTTGAGCATCTTTAAGTTGTTTCTGTAATGCTTGAACTCTAGCTTTACCTTCTTGTGAATTATCTCCACTTAAAACAGTAATCTGTTTTTGAAGATTATTAATATTCTGGGTAGCGTCTTGAATACTACGCTGATAATCGTGTAAGTTCTTTTCAGCAGTAAGAGCATCCTTACGAGCATCAACAATTTCTTGTGCAAGATTTAATTCCTCTTCGAGCTTATTGATTTCCCATTCAATCATACTATCTCTTAACGCTTTGTAATCCTTAGTATGCTCCATGACTTTATCATAAAACTCGTCAATCTTTGCTTGCGCTTGTTTAGTAGTTATATCAATATCTGCACCCATAATATTAGCAGAAATTCTATCAAGACCATTATCGTTAGCCTCTTTAAGAGCCTTCTCATATTCTTTAATACTATCTTTATCTTTCTGAATTATAGTATTAAGATTCTCCATTTGAGCAGAATATAAGTATAATCTAGCAAGTCCTTCATCAGTAGCCGTATGTGAAACTGGATCGAAGTCTTCAACACCTTCCATCATATCCACTAAGAATTGTAACTCATTATTAATACGACTATTAAGCGTTTCATACATTTCATATAATGTATCAGCTATAGCATTAGCCGCATCTTTTAGTGCATACATATTACCTTCGGTTTCTAAGATTTCGTCATTTAAACTATTTACATATTCTAACTGCTCATACCATTGAGTGCTTCCTTCGTCTATAGTAGTTAAATATCGTTTAGCAACTTCTCTTTCATCTTTTAATAGATTTAGCTTGTTCTCTTCAATCTTATATTGTTCGTCATAATTAGCCCTGTCTAATACAAGACCATATTGCTCCATTAACTCTACTTGACCAGATAAAGCTCTTTCTTGCAAGTTAAAGAATGTCTTGTAGTAATCTGCAACCGCTTTAGCTTTTTGACCAGCATCCAACATTGCGTCT
>JAEIGA010005138.1_pt1 | contig 20091 bp, 13 predicted proteins | sample 9270691 | NCBI WGS metagenome assembly JAEIGA01 (sample SAMN17057246, study PRJNA624740) | gut metagenome | biome: biome; isolation source: fecal sample | host: Bos grunniens | place: China: Xizang | collected 2019 | reverse complement strand
TCAATAACGGTGCAAGGGATATTTCTACCCTCTGCATCGAAAACGGAAGTCATTCCGATTTTTTTTCCAATTAATCCAGGCATTGGTTTAATTTAAATAAGTGTTAATCAATAATTTACTATATCCCGCACACTTTTTGCGGGCTGCAAAGATAGGACTATTTTTTTAATTTACAATAGTTTATCGAATTTTTCTTGCTAACTTCGCTCCCTATAGAAAAATCCTTCCTTCCTAATAAAGAAGCAATTACCCATGAAAACCTTCCTCAAAACAAGCCTACTGACACTTGCGGCAGCACTCTGCTGCCTGACGGCAACTGCCCAACCCAAAGTGATTGCCCACCGTGGTTACTGGAAAGCCCCCAACTCGGCTCAAAATTCACTCGCATCCTGGATCAAAGCCGACTCGATTGGCTGCTACGGTTCCGAATTCGATGTATGGCTGACCGCCGACGACCAGCTCATCGTCAACCACGACCGCCTGTACAGAGGCATATACATGACCCAATCCAAAGCAGAAACCATCTGTAACCTGAAACTCTCCAACGGGGAAACCATCCCCACCCTCGAAGCCTACCTGCAACTGGCCAAAAAGCACCCGAACACCCGGCTGATTCTGGAATTGAAATCCCACAACGACCCCGCTCGGGAAAACCTGGCCGCCGAAAAGGTTGCAGCCCTACTCCAAGCACATGGACTGCTGGAACGCACCGACATCATCTCCTTTTCTAAGAATGCCTGCCTGGCCTTCCGAAAACTCCTGCCGCAGACCCACATCCAATACCTGAATGGAGACCTTACCCCGCAGGAAGTACACAAGCTGGGCCTCAACGGAATCGACTACTCGTTCAAGACACTGCAAAAACACCCCGAGTGGATCAAAGAAGCCCACGAACTGGGCCTGAAAGTCAACGTTTGGACCGTAAACAAAGAAGAAAATTTACGAAAATGCATTGAATGGAAGGTGGATTACATCACGACCGACGAACCCGAACTCCTGCAAAAACTGCTTCTTTAATGATTTTTTGTTGGTTTCGGAGTTAAAATTCTTACATTTGCGGAATTATGCATTAAGTTGACAATCATTAATTTTATCAATAACAATCACTATGATTCAATATTCATTCAAAACCTCCGGAAAAACCCGCACTGAACACGACTTGTTGGGTTACAAAGAAGTGCCGGAAGAAGCCTTGTTTGGCATCCAAACCCTCCGCGCGATCGAAAACTTCCAAATCAGTTGCCACCGCCTCGGTGACTTCGTTGAGTTTACAAAAGCATTCGGTATCGTAAAGAAAGGTGCAGCCTTGGCCAACCACGGTCTCGGTCTGATGTCTGACGAAGTGAAAGACGCCATCTGCCAAGCTTGCGACGAATTGATGGAAGGCAAACATACCGAACACTTCCCCATCGACATGATCCAAGGAGGTGCAGGTACCAGCTGCAACATGAATGCAAACGAAGTAATCGCCAACCGTGCCTTGGAAATCATGGGTAAAGAACACGGCGCTTACGAATTCGTTCACCCGAATGACCACGTGAACATGGCCCAATCTACCAACGATGCTTATCCGGTAGCTATGCACTTGGGGCTGTACATGATGCACTTCCAAATCCGCGAAGCATTGGATCGTTTGATTGCTGCCTTCGAAGCCAAAGGAAAAGAATTTGCAGACATCATCAAAATGGGTCGTACCCAATTGCAAGATGCAGTTCCGATGACCTTGGGTCAATCCTTTGACGCTTTCGCAACTGCCTTGAAGAGCGAAGCCAAAAAATTGGACCGCGCTTCCCACGAATTCCTGACCATCAACATGGGTGCTACCGCCATCGGTACCGGTATTACCGCAGAACCTGGCTATGCTGAATCTTGCACCCAATTCATCAAAGAAATCAGTGGCTGGGACATCACCTTGGCTGAAGACTTGGTTGAAGCTACCAACGACACTTCTTGCATGGTAGGTTACTCGGCTGCCTTGAAGAGCCTCGCAATCCGCGTATCCAAAATCTGCAACGACTTGCGCTTGATGTCTTCTGGTCCCCGCACCGGTTTGCAAGAAATCAACTTGCCTCCGAAACAACCCGGTTCTTCCATCATGCCTGGTAAAGTAAACCCGGTCATTCCGGAAGTCATGAACCAAATCTGCTTCAAAGTATTTGGTAACGACACCACCATCGCCTTCGCTTCTGAAGCCGCTCAATTGGAATTGAACGTAATGGAACCCGTGTTGATTGAATCTTTGGTAGAATCCATCCAATGGTTGACCGCAGGTTTCGACACCCTCCGCGTTGAATGCATCGAAGGCATTACTGCCAATGCACAACACTGCCGCCACATGGTAGAACACAGCATCGGTATCGTAACTGCTTTGAAACCCTTCATCGGTTACGCAAACAGCACCGAAGTAGCCAAAGAAGCATTGGAAACCGGTGGCAGCGTTTACCAATTGGTATTGGACAAAGGTCTCTTGTCAAAAGAACAATTGGACAAGATCATGGATCCCAAAAACATGATCAAACCGACCAAGATTGAATTGTAATCTAACAACTTGTTAATAGTGGAATCAAGGCTATTTTCGGACCAACCTTCGGGTTGCCGGGAATAGCCTTCCTAATCTCAACCATGGCCAGCTACCTCGAGGTCAACAACCTTTCCAAATCCTACGGACCCCGCGTCCTGTTTGAAAACCTCTCCTTCCACATCAACGAAGGAGACAAGATCGCCTTGATTGCCCCCAACGGCACCGGAAAAACCTCCCTGCTGAAAATTTTGGCAGGCATCGACTCCTCCGATGGCGAAGGATCCGTACGTTTCCTACGGGACATCACGGTCGCCTTCCTGGAACAGGACCAAACCTATGCCGCTGACCAGACGGTGTACGACGTCGTTTTTGAAGGTTGCAACGAAAAAGCCGCCATCATCCGGGAATACGAAGAGGCCCTGACCTCCCAGGATACGGCCCGCCTCGAAAAAGCGATGACGGCCATGGACCGGGCTGACGCCTGGAACTACGAACACGAGATTCGGGAGATTCTGTCCACACTGAAGATCCGGAACCTCGAACAACCGGCCAACACCCTCAGCGGCGGGGAACGCAAACGCGTTGCGATTGCCGCCATGCTCATCCGCAAGGCCGAATTCCTGGTCATGGATGAACCGACCAACCACCTGGACCTGGAAAGCATCGAATTCCTGGAAGACTACCTGTCGCGTTCCCGCTGCACCCTGCTGATGGTCACCCACGACCGCTACTACCTGGACCGGATCTGCAACCAGATCCTGGAACTGTCCGAAGGCACGCTGCATCGCTACCCCGGCAACTACTCCTACTTCCTGGAAAAACGCGAAGAACGCATCCAGAACTTCAAAGCGGAGACCGACAAGGCCCGCAACCTGCTCCGGACGGAACTGGATTGGATGCGCCGCATGCCCTGTGCCCGCGGAACCAAAGCCAAATACCGTATTGATGCGTTTTACGACCTGCAAGAACGGGCCTCCCAACGCATCCACGAACAAACCTTGGAAATCCAGGCCGGCATGACCCGCCTGGGTAAAAAAATCATCAACTGCCGTCACTTGCATTACCAATGGGAAGACTTCATCGGACTGGAAGACTTTACCTACAACTTTGCACCCGGAGAAAAAATCGGCCTCGTTGGCCGTAACGGTGTGGGCAAAAGCACCTTCCTCAACCTGCTTGTCGGCAGTCTCGAACCCACCTCCGGAGAAATCGACCGGGGTACCACCCTCAACATCGGCTACTACCGTCAAGAGGGGATTCAGTTCAACCCCGACCAGACCGTCATCGATGTGGTCCGGGACATCGCCGAAACCGTTTCCTTGGGCGATGGAAAAACCCTCACTGCCTCGGCCTTCCTCAACCGCTTCCTCTTCCCCCCCTCTTCCCATTATACAAAGGTAGAAAAGCTCAGTGGCGGTGAAAAACGCCGGCTCTACCTCCTGACCATCCTGATGAAGAGCCCCAACTTCCTCATCCTTGACGAGCCGACCAACGACTTGGACATCATGACCCTCAACGTCTTGGAAGAGTACCTCAAGGACTTCCCGGGCTCCCTGCTCATCGTTTCCCACGACCGGTTCTTCCTGGACAAGCTGGCCGATCACCTCTTCATCTTCGAAGGCAAGGGCCGCATCAAAGACTTTGTGGGTACCTACTCGGGGTACCGCCAATATGTCCTGGACCGACAAGCCGAACAACGCAATGCCGAACGCCTTGCAGCAGAAAAGAAAGCCAAAGCAGAAAAAGCTTCTGCACAAGAAACGGCCACCCAACTGCCTCCGAAAAAGAAGAAGCTCTCCTACAAAGAGCAAAAGGAATTGGAACAATTGGAAAAAGACCTGGCAGCCCTGGAACAAGAAAAAGCCGAGTTGGAAACCCGGCTCTCTGAAGGATCTTTGGCTGGCGATGCGCTGAACCAGGCCTCCATTCGCATTGGAGAAATCTTGGAACTGCTCGACGAAAAGGAACTCCGTTGGCTCGAACTCAACGACTAACGCCCCACCTTGTCTAATAATCAAAGGAACTTCCACCGATGAACTCCCGCAAAATGGAGGTCGGAGGGATGTATGCAATTTCCTGCGGTGTCAACGGCAGAATCATCGAAAGGAACTTGCGCAACCGCACACTTTCCGCATACGCCGGTGACGAAGGTGGAATGCGCATCAGCAAGGGTTCTGCATAATAGCGCAACAAAGGCAGCTCAAATACCGAGGATGAGTTGAAGAACACATCCGCATTCTCCTGGAACGGAAAGATGTTCTTCTCTTCCCCCCTGCGGACACTGGGCCAACGCAAAATGGTATCTGCTGGCACAACCCCACGGGTTGCATTGTCACGCACCATGCGCCGCAACATTCGGTTGTCCGACGTTGAAATCAAGTTGTTCTCGTCCATGGACAAAGGGGTCAAAGCCGAGGCATACACCCGGAAGATCCGGTCTTGCTCCACTTCCTGCAGCAGATTCGGATTCAAGGCGTGGATTCCTTCCATAATCAGCACATCCCCCTCCTGCATCCGGATCCGGTGTCCCTGGAAGGTCCGGCGACCCTGTTTGAAGTCGAACGTCGGGATTTCCACCTCTTCCCCAGCAAAAAGTTGGTTCAACTGCTGGTTCAGGAAGGGCAGATCCAACGCATACAAGGACTCAAAATCGTATTCTCCATTTTCATCCAGGGGCGTCTGCTCCCGATCTACAAAATAATCATCCATGGCCACGACCACCGGGTTCAACCCGAGGACCCGACACTGCAAGGCAATGCGTTTGGACGTAGTGGTCTTACCACTGCTGGAAGGCCCCGAAATCAATACCAGCTTGATGCGATCCCGTTTGGCACAAATCTGATTGGCGATGGACGCATATTTTCGTTCGTGCAAGGTCTCCATCATCTGGATCAGCTCCTTGGCCCGGCCCCGACGAATGATCTCATTGACCTGCGCAATGCTGTCTGCCCCCAAAATGGAATACCACTCCGCACTCTCGGCAAACGCATCCGACAATTTGTCCTGGTAGATCTCCTGCACCCGCTGGTCCGGCGTCGCATAATTGGGAGACTGCAGGCAGAAACCGGTGCTGAAGGGAATCAACTCGAAATAATAGAGCGCCCCCGTTGAGTACAACAAAGGCCCATAAAACGTATCGGCATAGTCCCCGATGTAATACATGGATACAAAATGACGGTCCAGGTTCTTTACCAGATCGGCTTTCTGGGGTTTCCCCTGCTTGCAGAACAGATCGGCCGCCTCCTGGGCCGGCACCTTGGTCTTGCGAATGACCACATCCTCGACAATGATTTCACGCATTCGTGCCTCCAACGCCGCAAATTCGTCCTGGGTGAAAACATAGGGTTCCCGAGACTGGGCATCCCGACGCACCTCCCCATAAGTACCGTTGGGCAAGTTGTATTCCATCACCAACTGCAGGTGGGGAAACAGATCTGCCACAGCCTTCTGCAACACGAAAGAAAGGGTACGGCAATAGGTACGACGACCGTCCGGATGCCCCATGTCCAAGAAACGGAGTGCACAGGCATTGTACAAGGCATAACCCAATTCCTTCAATTGGTTGTCCACCAATGCAGCAACGACAGGATAGCGCATTTGAGGCGCCAGCTCGTGCATCAGTTCCAACAAGGTAGTACCGGGCTTACACTCGTGCATGCGACCGGTATTTTCACAATACACCGCAAAACTTTCTTTCATGATTGTCATTCTTGTGTTTCAAACAATTTCTCTTTCAAATACTGACCGGTAACCGAATCCGGATGGTAGGCTACGGCTTCCGGCGTTCCTTGCGCCAAAATCCTGCCGCCACTGCGACCACCGCCCGGGCCCATATCAATCAAATAATCCACCGTCTTCAATACATCCAGGTTGTGTTCGATGATTACCACCGTATTTCCTTGATCCACGATGCGTTGCAACACCTTCAACAACACAGCAATATCGCGGGTGTGCAAGCCCGTCGTCGGTTCATCCAACAGGAAGAGGGACTTCCCGGTACTCCGCTTGGAGAGTTCTGCCGCGAGTTTGACCCGCTGGTTCTCCCCTCCACTGAGCGTCAACGAAGACTGGCCCAAACGCACATACCCCAAGCCCACATCTTCCAGGGTCTGGAGCCGCTGCACAATGGACGGAACCGCAGCAAAGAAGGCCACTGCCTCGGAAATCGTCATTTCCAATACATCACTGATGGTCTTTCCTTTGTAACGGACGGCCAGCGTATCCCGCTTGTAACGTTTACCGTTGCAGGACTTGCAGGTCACGTGCACCGAAGGCAAGAAGTTCATTTCAATGACCTCCTCCCCTGCACCCTTGCAAGCTTCGCACCGGCCACCCTTCACATTGAAGGAAAAACGGTTCGCCTTGAATCCGCGCACCTTTGCGTCCGGAGTCTCTTCAAACAACTTCCGGATATCGGTAAACACATTCGTATACGTTGCCGGATTGCTCCGGGGAGAACGGCCAATAGGCGACTGGTCGATCTGTACCAACTTATCGATGGCCTCGATGTTCACCAGCTCCCGGTAAGGCAGCGGTGTGTATTTCGATCGATAAAAATGGTTACTCAAAATGGGCATCAGGGTCTCGTTGATCAGGCTGGACTTTCCACTGCCACTCACCCCACTGATGCCGACCATGCAACCCAAAGGCAGGCGCAGGTCCACGTTGCGCAGGTTGTTACCGCTGGCACCCAACAACTCCAACCACTGCCCGTTGCCCGGCCGACGCAACTGTGGCACCGGAATCTTGGCCAGGGAGGCAAGAAATTCAGGTGTCGGCTTGCCGTTGAACAAGACCTCTCCCCCGTGTGCTCCGGCACCCGGGCCCAGGTCCACGAGCCAATCCGCACTCATCATCATCTCCTCGTCGTGTTCCACCACCATCACGGTGTTGCCCTCATCGCGCAACTGCTGCAGCGAATGGATCAACTTCCGGTTGTCCGACTGGTGCAAACCAATACTCGGCTCATCAAGGATGTACAAGACATTGACCAACTTCGAGCCAATCTGAGTTGCCAAACGGATCCGCTGGCTCTCACCCCCACTCAAAGAGCGGGTTGAACGGCTCAAAGACAAATATCCCAAACCTACATCGATCAAAAAGCCGATGCGGTCGTTAAGCTCCTTCAGAATATCCCCGGCAATCATCAACTGCCGTTCGTTCAAACGGTCCGGCAATGTTTTCACCCATTTCTGAAGCTCAACAATGTCCAGGTCGGAGACCTCGGCGATGTTCTTGCCATCCACCTTGAAATACAGCGACTCCTTGGACAAGCGTGTTCCGTGACACTCCGGACAAACCTGCTCTTCTACAAACTGGATCTTTTTCTCCGTCAACTCCTCGCTGTCTCCTTCAGCCTGCTCCAGACGGGCCACAAGGCCTTTGAACGTCACCATGTCCATCACTCCGCTCATGGATTCGATGCGGAACAACTCGTCCGATCCGTAAAACAAGAGGTTCATCACCTCCTCGGACAAAGAATCAATCGGGTCGTTCAAAGAAAACTTGTATTTCCGGGCCACACTCTCCAGCAGGCGGAACGTCAGGTTATCCCGTCGCTGCCCAAAAGGCAGAATACCGCCTTCGGCAATGGACATGGACGGATCCGGAATGATCTTGTCCCGGTCCACACTCGCCACGACTCCCAGCCCCTTACAATGCGGGCAGGCTCCTTGCGGAGAGTTGAATGAAAACGTATGGGGTGCCGGTTCCGGCAAGGATATGCCGCTCTCCGGACAAATGAAATACTTGCTAAAATGATGCAGTCCCTGCTGGTCGGGCTCCCACAAAGCCAAGGACCCCTTACCATAACCCAAGGCAGAACGGATCGCCATCCGGATGCGGTTTTCATCCTCACGACGGGGCACCAACTTGTCGATAACCAACTCAATGAAGTGCGTCTTGTACCGGTCCACCCCGGCGGAAAGTTCTTCCAGGTAACGCAGTTCTCCATCCACACGGACTTGGGAAAACCCCTTCTTGATGAACGAGGCAAACAACTCCCGGTAATGACCCTTCCGGCCCACCACCAACGGAGCCAACACGATGCACTTGCGACCCTCAAAGCGGTCCAACACCAGTTGCTGGATCTGCTGGTCGGTGTATCGCTCCATCTTTTTGCCCGTCACCGGTGAATAAGCATCCGCAGCACGCGCATACAAAAGGCGTAGAAAGTCCGAAATCTCGGTAATGGTCCCCACCGTTGAGCGCGGGTTCCGGTTGGTACTCTTCTGTTCAATGGCAATGGTCGGGCTCAAACCGCTGATGCGCTCGATCTTCGGCCGCTCCAAGACCCCGATGAACTGCTTGGCATAAGCCGACAACGTATCCACATACCGGCGCTGGGCCTCTGCAAAGATGGTGTCAAAGGCCAAGGACGATTTCCCACTCCCACTCAAACCGGTCACGACGATGAGTTGGTTGCGGGGAATGCGCAAACTGATGTCCTTCAAGTTGTGGACACTGGCCTTGACTATCTCAATGTATGCGTTTTCGTCTTGCATCGTAAAAAATTATTGTTGCCAGATTTGGGGTTTGGCATCCGTCAGGAACGGGTTGGTGGACAATTCTGCAGCAATCGTCGTTGCCGGACCATGACCCGGATAAACAGTGGTATCCGGAGGCAATACCAGCACCTTGGTCCGCAAACTTTCCATCAACTCGTCAAAGTCTCCACCCGGCAAATCGGTTCGTCCGATACTACCGGCAAACAACGAGTCACCCACCAGCACAAATTCCCCCTCCGGACTGTACAACACAATTCCGCCCCGGGAGTGACCGGGCGTATGACGGACTTCGAGGTACGAATCACCAAAGGTCAAACGGTCGCCGTCTTCCAAGGAGTGAACCTCCTCGCTGGGTTGCGGAATCTCATAGCCAAAGTAATTGCCATAGGTCGAAGTACGGGCCAACTGCGGAATATCGTTGCGGTTCATCCACGTCTCCAGGTTCCACTGACCACTCACAAAAACATTGCCCATCACGTGGTCAAAATGGCCGTGTGTGTTGACCAGTTTCACCGGTTTGAGTTCGTTTTCGTTCACAAACTTCACCAATCTATTTTTTTCACTTTCCGAGAAACATCCCGGATCCACGATTACACATTCCTTCGTCTCATCCCACAACAAATAGCAGCAGGTACGAAGGTCGTTGAAATAAAAAGTCTTAATCTGTATCATAAGGCAAATATACGAAGGATCGAAATAAATTTCTAATTTTGTCCTCCGGAAAACACCGTTCAAAAACTACCATTATGCACATCGCCATCGCAGGAAACATCGGAAGCGGAAAGACCACGCTCACCCGCCTTTTGGCCGCACACTACGGCTGGGAACCCCACTACGAATCCGTGGATCACAACCCGTATTTGTCCGATTTCTATCAAGATATGAAACGCTGGTCCTTCAATACCCAGATCTACTTCCTCAACAAACGCTTTGAGGACATTGTCAAGATCCACCAAAAGGACCATCCCGTCATCCAAGACCGAACCATCTACGAAGATGCACGCATCTTTGCCCCCAACCTGCACAGCATGGGCCAAATGGACGATCGTGACTTTGAAAACTACAACGATCTGTTCAACCTGATGATCTCTTTGGTCAAAAAACCGGACTTGTTGATCTACCTGCGCTCTTCCATTCCCAACCTCGTAGCACAGATTCAAAAACGGGGCCGCGAATACGAAAGCAGCATCCGCATCGACTACCTGCAAGGGCTGAACGAACGCTACGAGTCGTGGATTCAGACCTACGACGGCGAGTTGCTCATCATCAATGCAGACGAAATCAAGTTCGAAAACCGTCCCGAAGACTTGAGCCACGTCATCGACCGCATTGATGCCCAACTCTTCGGTTTGTTCCGGTAATTATTAGATGGACTCACTGCCCACACTCCGCGACATCAGTTCGCGGATTTCTTGTTTGGCAGCCTTCCAACGCGGGATATCAATTTTCGGTCCCACAACTTCCACGACCTTTGCCGCAATGATGGAACCCACCTCTCCACAGACCCGCAAGGGCATGCCTTCGGCGTGTGCATACAAGAAACCGGCCGCATACAAGTCCCCCGCCCCCGTAGCGTCCTGGGTTTGGGCCGGCCAAGCCGGGATGCAGTGGAATTCTTCCCCACTGCGGACCATCGAGCCTTCCTTGCCGATCTTCACCACCGCTACCTGACACAACTTCGCGATCTCGTCAAGGGCCTCACGCGGAGCCAAACCGGTAAACGCCTCCGCTTCGGTCTCGTTGGCAAACACCAAGTCCACGTAATTGGCCACAATGTCGTGCAAGAAAGCCTTGTTCGATTCCACCACATTGTACGAAGCCAGGTCCAACGAGATGAACAGGCCCACTTCCTTGGCCAATTCCACCGCCCGACGCAGCAACTGCTGGTTTTGGACCAAAAATCCTTCGATGTGGAAATAATCATAACCTTCAAAGAATTCCCGTTTCAGATCCTCCGGCCCCATCTCCACGGCAGCACCCAAGTACACCGCGAAAGTCCGTTCCCCATTCGGCGGGGTAATGAACACCATGGCCCGACCCGAAGCAGCCTTGCCACGCAACATCCGCGTCACAATCCCGTTCCGCTCCAAGTCCGTTTTGTACAACGCACCCAGCTCGTCATCCCCAATTTTGCCGATGAAACCGGCACGCATCCCGAATACAGCCGCTCCCGTAATCGCATTGGCTGCAGAACCGCCCGCCACGTACTGAACGCCCATCGGCTTGAGTTCTTGCCAGATTTTATCACCTGTCTCTTCATCGACGTGTTGCATACTGCCCTTGGGCAAATGAAAACGGTCCAACCAAGTGTCATCGGGCAATACCGCCAAAATATCCGTCAAGGCATTGCCAATTCCCAAAATAGATTTCATACGCTTTGGAATTCTTTGATAAATTGTTTGAAAATCGTGCGAATATAGAACAAAAGTTGTAAGTTTGCGACATTATTTACTAGTATGATTGTTGCAAAATCTCTGGCTGAATTCCAAGCAGCCTACGAAGCGCTCCCCAACAAGAGCGACATCGGCTTTGTCCCCACAATGGGCGCATTGCACGAAGGACACTTGTCATTGATCCGCCGTTCTGTGGCAGAAAATACATCGACCATCATTTCAATTTTTGTCAACCCGACGCAGTTCAACAACCCCAACGATTTGGCGACCTATCCGAGAACCCTGGAGGCCGATTGTGCGTTGGTAGAACCCGTGGGCGTGGACATCGTATTTGCTCCCCAGGTTCATGACATTTATCCGGAACCGGACCAACGGATCTTCAACCTGGGCGGTCTAGACCGTTTTGGAGAAGGACCCCGCCGTCCCGGCCACTTCAACGGCGTTGCCCAAGTGGTTACCCGCCTGTTTAACCTGGTACGTCCCACCCGCTCCTACTTCGGTGAAAAGGACTTCCAACAACTGGCCATCCTGCGCTTTGTCACCGAAGACCTCCAATTGCCGGTTGAGATCATCGGCTGCCCGATTGCTCGCGCCGAAGATGGCTTGGCCTTGAGTTCCCGCAACACCCTGCTGACTCCTAGCCAACGCGAAGCAGCTCCCCACATCTACCGCTGCATCTGCCAAGCCCGTACTTGGATGCACGAATGTACCCCCGCGGAAACCATCCAACGCATCACCGATGCCATCCATACCAACCCGGAATTGGAGACCGAATACATCGAGATCTTCAACGCCCGTACCCTCGAACCTGTTGAGAATTGGGACGATGCCGCGGAAATTCAATTGGGATGTGCTATCTTTGCCCATCCGGTCAGACTGATTGATAACATCAAATTGAAGTAAAACCAAACCCACGAAACACCATGTATCTCGAAATAGTAAAATCAAAAATCCATCGGGTAACCGTTACCGAAGCCAATCTCAACTACATTGGCAGCATCACCATTGACCGTGACCTGATGGAAGCAGCGAACCTCTTTGAGGGAGAAAAAGTAGCGGTTGTAAACATCACCAACGGCAACCGCATCGAAACCTACGTCATCCCCGGCGAACGCCAAAGCGGCAAAATCGGTATCAACGGTGCGGCTGCCCACCTGTTCAACGAAGGTGACCTGGTCATCATCATGGCCTTTGCTTGGATGACACCCGAAGAAGCCAAAACCTTCAAACCCTCGCTGGTATTTCCTGACTCCAAGACCAACCGGCTGATCCCGTAATCCAATGGGAACCGGTACGTCAAAATCCCCCCTACGTTCCGCACTGATGTGGATTGCAATGCTGGCCTTGGCCGGCATTTTGTTATACTTTGCCTTCCGTGGCGTCAAATGGGAAGATCTGGTTGCGGGGATCCGCACCTGCGACTTCCGCTGGGTCCTGATCACCACACTACTCAGCGCCCTACCCATCCTCTTGCGCGCCCTGCGTTGGCGCATCCTCATGCTTCCACTCAACCCGACCATCACCCGCAAGGAAAGTTTCAACGGCATTGCCATCGGCTACCTCGCAAACTTTGCCCTGCCCCGTGCTGGTGAATTTGCCCGCTGCGGTGTCATTTCTGCCAACAAAAAAGCACCGTATGAATCGGTGCTTGGAACCGTTGTCCTGGAACGTAGTTTCGACTTGCTCTGCTATGCCGTCATCCTTTTGGGCGTACTCCTGTTACGCTGGCACGAATTCGGAGCCTTCGTTATGGAACAAATAGGCAACCCCCTCAAGGATTGCCTACCGTTCAATATGCTGTGGCTGTTGGGAGGCCTCATCTTGTTGGGCCTCGCTGGCCTCTGGTGCATCATCCGCTACCGCAACTACCTCTCCCAATACAAAGTCTTCAACAAGTTGTACTCCCTTGGAAAAGGCTTGTTAGACGGGCTGATTGCCGGTTTCAAGATGCCCCAAAAAGGCCGCTTTTTTGCCTACACTTTCCTCATTTGGGCCGGTTATTGGCTGATGAGTTACTGCACCATTCAGGCCTTCCCGGCCATTCACCACCTCAACGGCGTTGACGCCCTGTTCTTGATGGTCGTCGGCAGCCTCGGATGGATCATCCCCGTTCAAGGGGGTATCGGTGCTTACCACTTCATCATCAGCTTGGCCTTGACAACGCTGTACAGCATTCCGCAAACTTCGGGCGTCATCTTCGCCACCATTTCGCACGAAAGCCAAGCCCTGATGATGCTGATCTGTGGTCTTTATGCCCTCCTCAATTACTCCGTCTTCAACCACTTGTCAAACCAAGCGAAGAAAGAACGGTGCCAGTGAATGGAATTCTGAGGTTTCAGGATCCAGTGATTTTCTTCGGGGAAGAGCAACATTTCTGACGGAACACCCATCATTTGCGCCGCATTGAAGGCTGCCATACCTTGTTCCACCGGAACACGGTAGTCCATTTCGCCGTGCGTTACCATAATCGGAGTATCCCAGTTTTTGATCAACTTGTGCGCTGAATTTGCGTAGTGACGACGGGCGATGGGGTTGTTGTCCCACGGAGCACCCCCGTTGTCCCAAGTCGGGAACCACAATTCTTCCGTCATCAAGTACATTTGCTCCTGGTTGAAAATACCGGCGTGCGACAAGAAAGCCGAGAACATTCCGTCATGAATACCTGCCAAGTAATAGATGGAGAATCCTCCGTAACTAGCACCTGCAGCACCCACCTTCCCCACAAATTTCTCTTTCTTCAGATCCTTCACCGCGGACAAATAATCTTGCATGTTTTGGCCCATGTAATCACCAGAAATCTGATCACACCATTCTTGACCAAAAGCAGTTGTACCACGGCGGTTGGGCAGGATCACGATGTAACCTTGCGCAGCCATCAGGCGCGGATTCCAACGGGTTGACCAACCTTGGCTGATGGTTCCTTGCGGACCTCCGGTACAGAACAACAGGGCCGGATACTTCTTGTTGGGATCAAAATCTGTCGGATATACCACCCAAGTATGCATCTTCTTGTTGTCGGTCGTTGTAATCCAACGTTCTTCCATCGGGGTTTCTTTGAGCTGTGCCAACACAGCATCGTTTTCGTGTGTCAAAGCTACAAATTCGCCAGATACCGGATCAATGGAAACAATCTCTGCCGGTGCACACATCGAGGTGTAGGTCGTGATCAAACGACCGTTTGCAGCCATAGCAACTCCCCCAAAATCATTCCACACCTTGTCAGAGGTAATGCGACGGATGTTGCCAGTCAAATCCGTTTCAAACACACCTTGCAAAGCATTTACCAAAGAAGTGAAGTACAAACCTTGGCTGTTATCCATCCACACCGGGCTTTGGACATTGTATCCGTAATCCTTTGAAAGTTCAGTCTTGGTACGGGTCTGGAGATCCATCACAAACAAACGTTGTTTGTCGGCCTCAAAACCGCCACGCTCCATACTTACCCACGCGATGTAACGGCCATCGGGCGAGAAACGGGGATCGGTATCATAACCCATGTTGCCTTCGGTGATGTTCTCCACCTGACCATTCTCCAGATTGTACAGGTAAATGTCGGTATTGGTTGAGAAAGCATAGTCCTTACCCGTCACCTTACGGCAAGCATAAGCAATCATCTTACCATCAGCAGACCAACTCAGTTGCTCGGTACCTCCGAAAGGCAGGGTCGGGAGCTCGTACGGTTCTTCGCCCAACAAATCGAATGCATTTTTCAAAGCATTGCCTCCGTGAAGGAGGTGGCGGTTATCCAAATCTGCCACAAAAGTTCTCGGGATGTTTTCCACGAAGCAATCCCAGTGACGGTACATCAGATCAGTAATGATTCGGCCGGAAGATTTCGGAAGATCGGGGTACACATCCGTCGGTTTGGCGGCCGAACGGATTTGGCTGATGTAATAAATTTTGCTGTGGTCCGGAGACAATTCAAAACCAGAAATTCCATTGGGAACATTGCTGACTTGGTGAATGATACCGGATGCATTTGCCTTCATAGAATACAACTGACCCTTCATCAGGAAAAGAATGTACTCACCATCCTTGTACCAACGGGCATTGCTCAGGCTGGTGTTTTGCGCAGTAATCTTCTTGTTGTTTTGTCCATCGACATCCATCACAAACAAATGGCGTTGGCTCTTGTTTGCCTTGATATCGGTGTAGGCAACTCCGTACAAGATCTTGGTACCATCGGGAGAAAGTTGGGGATCGGACACTTTCCCCAATTGGTGCATAATTTCAGGAGTAAACTGCCCGTCTACGACTTGAATATTGGGTTTGTTAATCGGTGGTTCCGTGTGTACGGTTACCTCTTCGCCTCGGTTGCAGGCCATGGTCATCATAAATACAGTCAATAATACTAGAGGATTTCTCATCGGTCTATACGTTATTAATTCTCACAAAGATACGCAAAATGTATTCCAGAATCAACCAGAGCTCTGAAAATAAAAGAGGCTGATCCATTGGACCAGCCCCCTCTTATTTACGCATTCAGTCTGAGACTATTCGGCAGCTTCCCAACCCGGGTTTTGCTCGATGACAGCAATGTTCGGGTTAGATTCGTTTTTATCAATATAAGTATTGATTACGTCTGTACAAATCGGAGCCAAGTAGTGTTTTTCAGCAGCGACTACGTCACGGTTAGCAACGTTGGTGGGCAAGTAGAAACCTACCATGTCAGCGTGGTTAGTACCGTCGAAGGTTACTACAGTACCATCCAATTTTTGAACAGATACTTTGCCAATGTTAGCTTCAGTAAGTTTGTCAAATTTGGTGGTAATGCCGTCCAAGTTGGTCTTGGTCAAGTCAACCCAGGCACCCAACAACAAGTCAGCATTCTCTGAACCATCCATGTAGTTCAATTTATGCCAACGACGCAAGTCGAGGAGACGGTAGTTTTCGAATACGAATTCCATACGACGTTCACGACGGATTTCCCACATCAAAGCAGAAACGTCAGCATCACGTGCAGGGTCATTCGGCAATGCGTTGATGTTCAAAGCAGCGGTTTTTTGAACGCCTTTTGCAATTGCAGTTTCGTCCAAGGGACGGTTGCGGATTGCGTTGATAGAAGCATCGAGGTCAGCTTGTGAAACAGCAGCTCCACCATAGTTTTCTGCCAAGATAGCTTTTGCTTCGACCCAGTTCAACACAACTTCAGCAAGACGCAAGCAAGGATAACCGTTGGTGTTGGTGTTGCTTCCATATTGTGCGGGGTAAGCGCCACCGTAGTAAGTTACACCTACGCGGTCGATGAATTTGCAAGTGTACAACAAGGTTGCTGAAGAAGCATTTGCTTCGTGCCAGAAAGAGGCTTCGAAACGAGGGTCGCGGTCAACTACCAAGTGAGACAAATCGAAGTTTTCGTCACCGTTTTCGTTCCAAGTTTTACCGTTGTTAGAGATGAAAGATTTGATCAACGCGAGGTTAGCTGCGGGACCTTGGCTTTCAGTCAAGTTTGAGTAAGAAGCAATACAGTGGCGAACTGCCAAAGCGTCGCTGTACTCACGGTACATAATCACCTCACCACCCGGGTTAGAGAATGATCCGAACAATGAACGGAAGTCAACAGTAAAGCTGTAGTTACCTGAATCCATAACTAATTTAGCAGCAGCTTCTGCTTGTGCCAAGTATTTAGCAGCACGTTCAGCATCACCTACATTGTGGTAAGTATACCAGCTACCTTCGAACAACATTGCGCGAGAAATCATCGCAGCAGCCATGTAACGGTTTACGTAGCTAGCACCGTCGTTCAAACGGATGTTATTCAAAGCGAACTCGAAGTCTTCGTATACTTTATCCATGACCAAAGTACGGGGATCACGAGGTTTGTATTGGCCTTCGATGTCGGTATCAGAAACCACTTTGTCATAGTAAGGAACGTCACCGAAAGATTGAACGAGGCTAGCATATTCGAAACCACGGAAGAAACGGGCAATACCCATCCAGTGGTTGTATGCTTCGTCAGCCAAGTAACCGTTCGCTTTCATTTGGTCCAAACGGTCGATCAAGGTGTTCCATTTACGAACCCATGCAAAGTTCCAGGGAGCTGCACCGGTTTGAGTCAACCAGTACACACCTTCTGCACGGTACCAGTTATCAGCCGGAACTGATGCCTGGAAGGAGGTTTGTTTGTTGGCTTGAGTCATGTCATCATTGAAGTTAGCTCCACGGTAAGGAGTGAAGGCTGTACCCCAAGATGTGTTGTAGCCATTGAAATAGTTTGCGTATGCACCGTTCACGAACAAACGAACATTTGATTCATTTGTCCAGTAGTTGGAGTTGTCCATCGCTGATTTTTGCGGACGATCCAAGAAACCGGTGCAAGAACCAGCCAACATCAATACGGCCAGTGATGCAATTGTTAAAAAGTATTTTTTCATATCCGTGTTATCCGTTAGAAGTTAATTTGGAGACCGAAGGAAGCAGTTTTGAAGGCGGGAGTACCTACACCGACACGACCTGAGTTGTAGTTAGAAGTGTTCAACATAGAGTAACCAGCGATTGCTTCAGGATCGATAGGAAGACCGTTGAGTTTGTCGAAGGTCAAGAAGTTTTCCAAAGCAACATACACGCGTACTTTGTTCAACAAGACTTTCTTGGTCAATTTTTCCGGCAAAGTATAACCGAAAGTTAAGTTTTTCAGACGCAAGTAAGACATATCCAACAAGTAACGAGATTGAACTTGCATGTTGTTGATGTCTGCAGTAGCACCGTTGTTGTATGCGCGAGGCCAGAATGCATCCTCGTTCACACCTTCAATCCAGAAGTCACCAGCGATAGCTTGCGGCATAGCACCGTCAGAAGAGTTCCAACCTGCTTGGTTCATCGGAGATTGACCCCACATTTCACGTTTACCAACACCTTGGAAGAATACGGAGAAGTCGAAACCTTTCCATGCCAAAGCAAGGCGGAGGCTGTATTCGTAACGAGGAGTAGTGTTACCAATCACCTTCAAGTCACCGTGATTATCAATGGTTTGTTTACCATTGTCGATCTTACCGTCACCGTTCAAGTCTTTGAACTTCACGTCACCAGCACCGAATTTGAATGATGATGAGTTTTGCAAGAAACCTTGGGTCACACCGTCTTTGGTTTCATAAACGTCGTAACCGTCTGAAGATTTAATCACTTTGTAGTTACCGTTTTCGTCGTATACGAAGTCATCTTTGGTGTAGAGGCGGTCAGTTTCATAACCCCAAATTTCACCGATAGTCTTACCTACGTAGTAGCTAGTGATAGAGTTGGTTGAACCGTAAGCAGTTACTTTGGTCAACGCGTCAGCCAAAGCTGCGTCAACGGTCAAAGTCAAACCGTTGCTGAATTGGTGACCGTAGTTAACAGCCAATTCCCAACCACGGGTACGGAATGAACCATAGTTACCTTTCGGAGCAGAAGTACCGAAGGTATAAGAGATACCTTCCATCGGAACCAACATGTTGTCGGTGTCGCGTTGGAACCAGTCAAAAGTAACTGACAACGCACCGTCAGCGAAGAAGCTTGCGTCAACACCAAAGTCGAGGGTTACGATATCTTGCCAAGTAATTGCATCAGATACAGCTGCAGGGGTACCGTAGTAAACGAGTTTCGCACCGCTCATAACCCAAGCCAATTCGCTGCGGCTCATGGTCGGAACGTACAAGTTTGAAGGAACGGTTTGGTCACCGATAGAACCCCAGCTAGCGCGGAGTTTCAATGCGCTAACAGCTTGTTTAGCAAATTCCATCCAAGGTTCTTCCATTACACGCCAAGCAGCTGAGAAGGAAGGATACCAACGCCATTGCAAGTTGGTCGGGAACTTAGATGAACCGTCGTAACGGATGTTAGCTTCGAGCAAATAACGGTCTTTCAAGCTGTAGTTAACACGACCGAAGAAACCGAGTTGAGATTCCCAAGACTCGCTACCACCTGAAGTTTGGGTACCGTTAGCCAAGGTGAATTGAGGATTGTTGATGTCAATCAAGTTGGTGATTTGTGACCAGCTGTAAGCATAGTCATATTTCACAGCATTCATACCAACCAAGAAGTGGAGGTGGTGGGTATCTTGAATGTTCAAATCGTAGTTTGAAGTCAAGTTCAAAGTTGAACGAGCTGCATCACTTGCACTGCGGTATACGTGGTCCGGGTTAGAACCGTTAGAAGTATATTGGTAGCAGTTCAACATGAATGCGTCTACGGTTGCAGGCATACCGTTGTATTGAGACCATTCGTTGGTTGCTTGAGCGCGTGATCCATCAGCATTGTATTTTGCTACAGGTGCTCCCCAAGTGTCACCACCGGTGAAACGGGTACCCGGAGTAAAGGATACAAATTCGTTGTTAGAGAAGGTGTAGTCCAAATCAATGGTCCAGTCTTTCAACGGAGTGATGGTCAAACCTGCGTTTGCACTGGTGTAGTTGGTAGTGCGGGTAGCAGTGTTAGCTGCAGCAGATTCGCAAGTAAAGTTACGCAACGGGTTGCCGTTTTCGTCAGTAGTAGTCAACGGGAAGGTAGGTCCCCAACGATAGAGGTAGTACCAAATATCGGCAGAAGTTGAGCTCGTAGCGTAAGCATAACGTTTTTGGCTTCTTGAATAAATCAAACCAGCGTGCAAATCCAAGTATTGGTTGATTTTGCTGTTGATACGAGCAGATGCATTCCAACGACGATAGTCATCGTGTTCAGCAGTCTTCATCATACC
>JAEIGA010005137.1_pt1 | contig 20093 bp, 21 predicted proteins | sample 9270691 | NCBI WGS metagenome assembly JAEIGA01 (sample SAMN17057246, study PRJNA624740) | gut metagenome | biome: biome; isolation source: fecal sample | host: Bos grunniens | place: China: Xizang | collected 2019 | reverse complement strand
CTACAAAGTGTGTGAAATATTAACATTGTTTAATACAAAGTGTGTGATTTTATGACAGGCAGACATGAAAGATTAAAAGAAGCGTATGACTATCTACGCTATCAGCATGGCATCCATACCCAAATAGATATGGCTAATGCCATACAGGTGACGCGCCCGTCTTTCTCCGCCGCCATGAACGGCAACGAGAAGTACCTCACCAAATCGCTCTTCATGAAAATCTGTGCCGCCTTCCCAGGAGTCTTCAATCTGGACTACCTGCTCAATGGCACTGGCACCTTGCTGGCACAACAAGAAAAAGCAGAACCGACACCCGTCAGTCCTGCCACAGACAATATCCTCGAACTCCATGCCCAAATGCTCCGCCGCGTCGATGACTTGCGCCAGGAACTCCACCAAGAACTCCTCGCCATCCGTCAGCTCAAAGACGAACTCCGCGCCACCATCGCTGAACTCAATTCAACCACCACCCACGAATACGGCATGGCCGCCGAAACCCTCGATGAACACTGACCTCACCCACCATTCCCTTTCCCTCTATGTTTTACCTTCCACAACCTCCCTAATCCCCACTAACTCCCACCATTCCTAATAATCCCTCCCTTCCACTTTAATCCCCGCCGGATCACTTTGGAAAATGAGGGGATGATGGCATAAATGCTGAAATCCCCTCATTTATCAAGGGAGAGTCGAGATGATTGAAAATGGGTGGTAAAACGGAAATAGGTGGAAAATGGTGTTTTTAAGCACTGAATGTTTTACTTTTGTTTTACCAGCTCAAAAATGGGTGGTAAAACATATAAAGATAACCTAAATAAAAAAAACAATGATTACTACCTCTTACATATACAACAGAAAAAAGACGGCGAAGGCTGGTGTGCCTGCGCCAATAGAGATAAGAATAACTGACCGACGCAAGTCCTCATATATCAGCACAGGAATTAAGGTGCTCAAGGATGAATGGCTGGAGGGCTCAGTGGTGAACAGGAACGATGCCATGATGCTGAACCGCAGGCTTGCCAATATGATAAATATCGTGGGGGCTGAGATTGATGCCTGCATACTTAATCAGAAGGCGATTGATCTGGACGCTATCAAGTCACGATTGTCTATCGAAGTGAAAGCTGATGCAGAGAAGGTGACGGACTGGATAGAGGCTGAGGTGCCAAAATTACATATTAGTAATGGTACGCGTGCGCATTATGTGACAATGGTCAGGCGGTTGCGTGAATGGGGTGGCATCACGTTCTGGCAGGATGTGACGGTGGAGAAGATATACCAGTGGAATGACTGGCTGCATAGTATCAAAAAACCGATGACGACTAACGGCAAGAAGGCTGGCAAGACTGAAGAGTATATCAGTGACGGTTGCGTGAATAACTACCACAAATGCCTGCGTGCTATACTACGCAGAGCTGAGCGAATGGGGAAAATTGAAAAAACTCCCTATGACCGCCTGCAGGGTGCTTTCGCTAAGGGCGACAAGGAGAGCATAGAATATCTGACTGATGCAGAAATCAAGGCTTTTGAATCGTTACACCCCGTGCCTGGTAGCCCGATGGCGTATGCCCGTGACCTTTTCGTGTGGCAAATGCATACTGGCATGTCATACTCTGATACGCAGATATTCGATTTTGGGATATGCCGCGAGGTGAATGGTAGATATACGTTGATACAGCCCAGGGTGAAGACGGGTGTGGAGTATGTGGTTATGCTTGATGATACGTGCATGGAGATACTCAGTCGCAATAGCAATGCTCTGCCAAAGATGAATAACAGCGACTACAATACTCTGCTGAAGGCGTTGGGCATGGCAGCAGGTATAGCAAAACCGTTGCACTCGCATCTTGGTAGGCATACTTTCGCTACCTATATGCTGAGCCATAAGGCGGATATTACCAACGTCTCGAAAGCTCTTGGGCACAAGAATATACAGCAGACTATGAGATATGCCAAGGTGTTGCCTGAGTCAGTGTTTGCGGATTTCGAAAAAGTCTTTAATTCTAAATAATATGAAAATGAAAATCAAAATGAGAAAATGTGATGTTGTGGCTGTCAGGGTGCTGTGTGCCCTGGTGGTGTTGTGCGGTGTGGTGTTTTTCTTGGTGGGATGCCAACAGATAGCGGATGGCGATGTGCCGATACAGGATGGTGTGCCTATTGCAGAAGGAAAGAGTAAAAAGTTCACGTTCACGGTGAAGACTACCGTCAGCACTAAGCCGATGGATGAAGACGTGGACGCGGTGCTGAGTAAGGCTGCAACGTATCTGACTGCTAACAGCCTTAACATGACGGACCTGTGGGTTCTCGATTACATGGATGGCGAACTCATACAGCAGATACACCAAACTCCTACGGATGCCGATTGGGGACAGCCTACGATGATGCTTGCCTATGGTAGCCACCATGTCTATTTTATTGCCAGTCGCGGTGCAACCCCCGTGCTCGATACCGACGCGCACACTATCACATGGGGCTCTGTGCGTGATACCTTCGCCAAGGACTATGAGGTGAGCGTGGTGAATACCAGCAACGGAAATAGGGCTGTGACGATGGACAGGATAGTTACGAAGCTAAAGGTGACGGGTGTGGATGAAGTGCCAGCCACGTGCGCAAGTATCAGCGTCACACCCTCGCAGTGGTTCTATGGGTATGATTACGTGAATGATGCGCCAGTTGCTTCAAGCAATAACACCATCAGCGTTGCAGTGCCTTCGTCTTATATAGGTACAACTGGTTTGCTGTCGCTGGGTGTGTTCTCAATAAGCGGTACGGATGAATGGAACGCGTCTGTTGTGGTGCGCACGGCTACCAGTGCTGATGTCACTCTTGGTCAGGCTACCATAACGGACGCACCGTTTTTGCGCAATAGGAGCACAGAGTATTCAGGCAATCTATTCTCCAGCGGTGGCAGCATGACTATATCAATAAATGAAGATTGGTTGTCGCCTCATATTGGCGAATGGTAAAAGACAAAGGGCACCCGTATCACTACGGATGCCCTCTTGATATTAAATCAACAACTCAATAATCATATCGTAGGGTTCGCCTTCATCAGCTCTTGCAGTTCGTTGCGCTCTTCGTCAGTGAGCGGTGGTGCTACCTCTTCGTCTTCATCCTCAAAGAGTGCAGGGAATAGGTCTTTAACCGTCTTACCTTTTGGGTCGCGCATGGTGTAGATGCTTGAGAATACCACCTCGGCAAGCATCTGGTGGGTGAGGGTGTTGCGCCTGCGGTAACCACGGATAATTCTGCGCACTTGGTAGAACTTGAGCTCATATAAGAAGGTGTGGTGGTCTATGCCTATCTCGCCAACGAGTAATTCGTACACATCGTTGGCGTTAATCAGTTTTTTTTCTTCTTCCCCCCTTTGGCTGGTTTGTCTTCTGGCTCTCCCAGAGGTATGCCATAAAATTCTGCACGCATGGTGAGAATGGTGGTGAGTGTCAGCACCATGTCAGTGGGTGATACCTTATACATAAGGTCTGTCACTTCGATTGGTGACTCTTGTTTCTCACTCTCATAGTAGCTGATGATTGATGCTGCTATGAGGTTTATGCACTTCTTAGCGTCTGGGTCTTTATCTTTCTTGGTGAAGGATTCTGCAATCTCTTTTACAATAGCAATGATGTCTTCATTGCTGAGTTCTTTGTATGCCATTTCAGTGGCATAGCAATAGGCGAGCGTCACTTGCTTGCTCGCAATGGTAATTTCTCTTTTTATCATAGTTCGTTGTGGTTTTAGGGGTTGCTGTGACACAGCAACAAACAAAACTGAAAATGCCCTGCCTGCCAAGATAATGACGCGCGAATGACAGGCAGGGCGGTGAAAGGAGATAAGGGTTATGCGGAAACCAAATATGGTCCGTAGCCTTGCAGAGTAGCATTGTACTGTGCTGCCTGTCTGTTTGGTCCCTGCAATTCAAGGCTGGTAATCACTACCGAACCTGACACGATGGCCGCGCCAGCAGTACGGTTGTTGGCACCGCTGGTGTTAGCAATCTTAAACTTCACAGGCTGTGAGTTCTTGTAGATTGTCGCAAGGTTGGCTACGGTCTGACCCTGCACCTGAGAGGTGATGGTCTCGTCATTCTCCATCATGGCAGATGTAGAGATGTCGTAGCTGATGCCTGTTGGCTCCTGTACCACCCAATCGCCAACTGTATCCTTGGTCGTACTATCCTCAAGCGTAACGCTCACATGGAGGCTGCACGTAAGGGCACTCGCCAAAACCTTGACAGGTGCTGCGATGTTGTCATCGCCCAGGAAGAGACGAACAAACTGACCTTTAGTGAAGCCAGCAGGGGTGATAGCGTCGAAGTCCTCTGTGTAGAGTCCTGAGCTGAGCGCACCCGTACCGCTGAACTGCAAACTCTTTGTGCTATTAGTTCTGTTATCGAACTGGAAAGTTGCGTCCGTCAAGAACGCCTCGCCGTTGTATGCGTAGTCGGCATTCATTGGCGACTGGTTGTCGCCTGTGGAAGTTTTGTCCCACTGCAAGCGGAACTTCTTGCCGCTCTTGATAGCAGTAAGCATAGCGGCAGTGTCGGTCACGTCGAGTGAATCCACCTGTACCTGCCATGACTTGCTGACTATCTCAGGCAGAGCAAAATCACCTACGATGTCTTTGTGCTCGCTGTTCTCAGAGTTACCCGTGAGTGTCACTGAGCAGTTAGTCGCCATGCCTATACACTGAAGGTTGTTGTCGCCATTCTCGAACAAGATGCGAAAGTTTTGACCTTTTAGTATCATAGTCTTTGGGGTTTTTGATTGTTAGATAATGTCAACGCGGAGGGTGTATTCTCCTGTCTCCTGATTGCGAGCAGCAGCACCGCATGTCACGGTGTCGTCTTTGTGCTCTTTCTTAAAATCGAGGAAAGCGTGATAGAGTCCGTCCTGCGTTGGTGATGTTAGAATAATAGTCTGTGGCTGTGCTGGTGCTGCTGTCTCCGTTGCTGTTGCTTCTGGTGCTGCTGCCTCTGCTACCACATTCTCTTCGTTGGTATTCTTAGCCATACGTTAGTCGGGGTTAGTTTCACACTGATATGTCAACTCCTGCCAGTAGCAAGGCTTGAGTGAATCATATTGCACGCCCTGAGCCTGCAAAGTTATTGCATTAGGCACGAGCTCGTAGTCTTCATCGCCTGGTCGCTGTGCCTTTAGGTATTCCACGATGGTATGCCTTGCCTCTATTGCCAAGTCTGCCAGCTCCACCCTTGTACGTGCAGCGATAGTGATGCCTATCGTCACTGCATCTGTCTTGCCCTCAAATTGGTTATCTTTTGTGAAATCTTGATTTACCAAGCCATTAAAAGACACGATGATATAGGGCACGGGTGCGTTGTCAGCCTCTTCATTAGGCAATGCAATGGCGGTGTTATACACGTTGCCTGCTGGCAGTTGAGCCATCAGGTTTGCATTGCTCTTGAGAGCCTTGGCGAATATTATGTCTGTCTGAAGTGACATAGTGTGATGGTTAGTCGGGGTTAATAATTAAGCCGCAGGATGCAGGCAGTGCCTACACCTGCGGCAAAAAACGAACTATGAATAGTTACGGAGAGAGTTCTGCTTAGCCACCAATCTCATTGCTTGATGCTGGTTCTACGATGTTGTAGAGAGCGAATGCCTGAGTTGGATACGTTGCTGGGTCACCTGTTGGCTCACCACCATTGATGTAGATGGAGAGGTCAGTCATTGACCATGCAGTGTTCAGGATCAAGCGAGTCACACCCTTGTCGGCGAGGGTGATTGGGTCGATGACCATGCGAACCTCACCATGCTGCTGGAGTGCGAACCACTCGAAGTAGCCGATACCGAGCACCTTACCCTCGGTTGGAACGAGCTTGCCGTTACCGTCGAGTGTGGTGTTGATGTAGTGAGTGAGCACATAAGGGTAACCAGCGCAGAGGCCGTTCTCGATTACGAAGCCACCAGCAGCACCCTCAATCTTAGGTGTAGCCTTGAGCTCTGCCTCAGTAGCACGGTCCATGATGAGAACCACACCACCCTCGTAGAATCCCTTGTCGGAGAATTCAGCGACAGCCTTCAGGATGCTCTTGTAAGCACCGCCACCGATGGTGATAGTACCCTTTGGTGTGAGACCAGAGAATGGGCCCTTGTTACCGGTCCACCCAGCCTGTGAGTAAATCTTCTTAGCGAGGTACTTACGCAGTGCCAGGGTGAACTTGGTCTGCACAAACGCCATGAGGTCGAAGGCAGCGTTGTCGATAGCCATGTTAGAAACAGGCACCTTCAAGCCCACACGCTTCTGAGATGGGGTGATGTTAGTGAAGTTGATAACCTGGTCGTTGAGTGCTTCTACCTCACCAACTTCTTCCATCTCCACGTCGTCAGTGTTCACTGGCCATATCTCATTACCTACTACACCTGTGACTACGCGCAGAGTGCTTGGCAGGTCGAGTCCCTCGTGAAGGGTAGGGATGAGTTCGTGGATGGTCAGGTTGATGGCACCTGATGCGGTCACGTTAGCATTGGTGTTGCCAGTTGCTGGATACAGAAGAATCTCACGCTTCTGTCCGTTGTCCTTCAGCAGTTCACGGAGCTTAGCGTTCTTGTCCTCCTCGGCACGCATCTTAGCGAGCTCTGCATCGGTAGCCATCTCACGCAGTGCGTTGATGTTCATAGTTTTCTCACGGGTGAGAGCGTTCCACTCGCGCTTCTCTTCCTCAGTGAACTCGCGCTTCTCGTTGAAGGCCTTGTCGTTGAGTTCAGCCATGCGGTCCTGAATCTCACGGTTGCGAACCTGGAGTCCGTCTTTTGTCATTTGCTTCATACTTAAAAATTTTTAAGGGTTAATAAATGAGTGAATCTATTTCCATTTCTCTCTTGCGGTGAGCATACTGGCGGACAGCCTCTGCCTCTGTCTCACGCTGCTTGTTTTTCTGGCCGTCAGGGTTCTCACGCTTCAGCTGTTCCTCGATAGCCTTCTCGATGGCATCGCCAGCCTCACGGGTTCCGACACTGGTCTGCTCGTAGGCAGGGTGGGTGACGATAGCAACGTCATACAGGCCTGTGATACGCTTGACGTGGCGAATCCATACCTCCTTGCCGTCGTGGGTTTCGGCTGTGCGCTCGTAGCTGACACCGTTCTCGCTATCCTGCCAGTCATCCTCAAAGGCGAATGACATACCGGTGATGTCGCCACGCTTCATCAGTTCCAGTGCATCATTAGCGTTGTTGGTACGAGCCACATCACAACGGCAGCCCATGTTATTCTCTCGCAGTTCCAGAGTGAGAGTGCCTTTGCCATTGCGACAGCGTCCCAGCACATCGGGCACCATATTGGAGTGGTTGAGGTTGAGGATCACGTCTGAGCGACTGATGAGCTCTTGGGTTATACAGCCAGGCTCAAGCACCTCATACACTTCACGGGTGTCACTCCAGGGTGTGAGGTTCACGCTGCGCACGCCGAACACAATAGGAGTGCCCTCGATGGTGCGACTCTCCGTCTGCCCTTCTTGTGGCTCACGTATCTGCAAGCCACAATTCTCAAATGGGGTGAATCTTGTTTTCTTCATATCGTTATTTTTTTTGAAAGTTATCTACTTTACCCCCGTTATATCATTTGGGGTTTACCGCGCGTCTGACGTGTGCCTCACGCTGTTTTGCTTGCTCTTGAATTTCACGCTCCAGAGTGTCGATTTCATTTTTACTTGCCGTCTTTTCCATCGTCGTCGTCGTTTGGTTGGTTTACGGTATATGTGCCAGGCTTCAGTTGGGTGGCTGCGTCGCTCTTGGCTATGAGTGCTTTGAGCGTCATAAGGTTGGCAGATGCCATTGGCTCGTCGCCATTCTCCACGCTTGGCATATCATGCTCAGCACGTATCTCGTTGATGGTCTTAGCACCAGTTTGTAGATTGAGCTGGTCAACCTTAGCCTGACGTTCAAGGTCCATGCGGAGCAACGGTATCTCGCACATGTGGAACCGACGCTTGCCGAAGTCGGCAGCCGTCAGGAACTTCGCCTCAAATAGGTCTTCCAGTTCGCGTGCCAACGGTGCGATGGTACGTTGCAGGTATTCCATCGTGGCGTTGGTATAGTCGTTGTAATGCGAGTTAGTATCGAGCATCAGGAGTGGGCGAGGCGTGGCGTAGTATCTTGCACAGTCGTCGAGCGAAATTCCCAGCATCTCCATCATCTGCATATCCTGGGCACTCATGCTGATAGGCACTACCTTGTCAAGTCCTCGCAGACTCACGATGTCCTGCTTGTATATTTCTTCGTTTATTTCCTTCGCGTATGATTTGGTAGCGTTGGGGTCGAACAGTCCCTGACTGATGGGGCTATAGCCTGCTGAGGGTGCTTGCTCACCGATGAATGCCTTCATACGTCCACCCTTCGCAGCCGTCTCAAGTGCCAACTGCTTCTGTGTGGCAATCTGTGAAAGCGTCTGAATGGCATAGACGTGAGTGGGTATGCCCATGTAGCCATCTGCATGTCTGAAGGTATTCTTCCAGTGTATCACGTCCTGAGCTGGTGCCTGGAACTTGGAGCGCATGCCGTGGTTGGTGTTGTAGGTCAGTGTGTAGGTGTCCGTCATGTAGTCGTAACCACCACACCACGCGAGCCACAGGTTCACAGGAGTGCCTACATCGTCTCGCTCGATATACACGAAGGCGTTACCCTGCATCTCACGGGCGATGCTCATTTGCTGGAATAGTTCGGCACCCGTCATGAGTGGGTTGGCGCGTTTCTGCAGCAGCCAGTTCAGCACTCGGCCTTCTCCATACATCGACGGCACGAAGTTTCCGCGCTCAGAGTCCTTACGCTGATACTGCATTTCCATAGAACCGAGGGTCTTAGCCTTCAGTTCTACGGCACGATACACAGCCGATACTGTCAACGAGGTCTGAGGGTTGGCGACGCGCACCACCTTCTCCTCGAAGGAACCAGTGCCAGCCGCAGACTGGTTGCTCTTAGCCTGTGGGTCGGTAGTCAGCGATGTGGGCGGAGTGTTAGCCGCCTCACGCTGACGTATTCTGAACATATTAGAGAATAGAGTGTTCATATTTACTTGCTTTTACTTTTCGTGCGTTTAGCTGTCGCAGGTTTACTTTCCGCTTTCGGCGTAAACCATAGTGCTTCATGCTGCTTGAGCCATGTCTGCTGACGCTGTTGGTCGTTCTGGTGCCATGAGCCGCCACCGTAGTGGTAGATGAAGAGGTTAATATCTACATGCAATCCTTTCAGTCGTGGACGCATCCTCAGCACGTCATCGAGCATACAGGCACCAGTGTCATACCAGTTGCTTCTATCGTTGGCGTGTGCTTTCAAACCCCAGCACCTTTCAGGGTCAAAGTACCTTGCGCCCTCCTTCACCAGCATCGGCACGTTCATAAAGCACAGCATCGGCAGGATGCGTGGCACTTTGAATCGGTTGCCGTGTTGGTTGCGCTGCACGTAGCCAACAAATGAGTATTGCTCTTGCCAGAGCTCATTCACGTCACGCTTTAGTAGGGTGTCACTCTCCATCAGTATGAAGGGAGCCTTGAGGTTATCCCACAGCCACTGCACCGTGCGTATGTGCTTAGCACTGCCCCATACACTCGACTTCCACACGCCCAGCGAGCTGTTGCGCTCAGGGTATTCAGCCAGGAACTTGTCGAAGTTTATGACCTCACCCTTAGTGTTGTCGATTACCTTCACGCCCTTCATCTTCTTCTTGAATGGTCGCGCCTTGATGAGCGTGTCCTGTTTAGGGTCGTTGCCGCCAGTGCCAGCTGGTATTGTCAGGTCGGTGCTGTTGTCGAACACCACCACCTGGTAGTCTTCGCCTCCGTGCTTCCTTAGACTGAGAATAGCCGCCTCAGTCAGTTCAGGGGTGTTGAAGTTAATAATTGCAACTGTCCGTTTCTTGTTCATAGTCCGTTATGTGTTTTGTTCTTTTATTACCTGCTGTGCATGAAACTGGATGGTGTTCGCCTGGCGGTCTGCATGGAACGTCTCGCCGAGTATCTGGTACGTCTTGCCCTCGTACTCTATGCGTGAGCGTTCCGTCACTGTGGCGTTGTAACGCATTCGCACCATCACCACTCCGTACACATCCAGCGCACCAGCGTTCATCGCCGCCTTGCCCTTTGCCCACGTCACTTCCGCCCACACAGTCTTGGCAGGCTCGAACTCAATGCCTGCGCTATCAAGTCCAAACCTACCGTCCTGTGCTGCTGTCCTGTTCAGGATAGTCACGCGGTGCTTCATTATTCCTGTAGAATATGCCATATACCAATGGGCGTTATGGGGTGTGGGGTTTACTCTTTGTTATATCAGCATCAAATTCTATTATATGAGCAATGTTATTTCTGTCGAATATCTCTTGTCGTAGGTTATAACTTGCTGCATGGCTAAGAATTCCTAAATAACTATTTATGGTTCTATTGGCGAGAGTAATATTGCTAAGGTCAATCTCCTGCATCTTGCTCATGATACGTTGGAGTGTTTTGTTGCTGATATAATCGCGGTATGGTTTGACGAACGCACCAAGGAACTCTACACCTTTATGTATCTCTTGGATATGAAGTTTACCCATGTGTAACTGCAATCCTAACTCATCAGCCAGGAACTCACGCACCTTCGGCACTTGTGTCAACAGCCACTCACGGTCAGGGTCTATCATAGTGGAATCGTCAACGTATCTGCCGTAATGTCTGCACTTAATTTCACGCTTCACGAATTGGTCGAACACATCCATGTACACATTGCTGTATAGTTGGCTGGTAAGGTTTCCGATGGGTAGTGCCAACCCCCTCTCTACGAATCGCATACACTTGGCATGGTCTATGTTGTCCCAGTTGTGAGGGTCACCTACTATCTGACAATTCTCCATCGGGTCGAGCATTACTATTTGTTCTGTCAGCCATAGTATGAAGTGCATATCACGAATGTCTGCCCAGGTGGTCTCAGGTGTAAGCAATACTCCTGACGGGATTGGGGTATTGCCATTCATCCCCACGCGGTGGTTGCTCATATTGAGAAGTGTATTGGTGGCTATCTTCAGCAGCTTCGTGCGGTTGATGTGCATGAAATAGCCGCGTATATCGAGGTTCATGGCATAGCACCTCTCTTGCCAGTTGAGCGATGCCTTGCGGATGTGTTCACGCAGTCGGTTGATACCATAGTGTGTACCACGACCCTCTATGCAGGAATAGCTATCAGCGATGAATGTGCGCTCAAAGAGTTGGTGGGTATAGCGAAAGTATAGGTGATGAACTATTCTGTCACGAAACATTGCTGCAAACACCTCGCGCTTCTTGGGGTAACTGACAACAAAACATTTTGATGGGAGTGCTTCGTATCTATGTGTTAGAAGATCGTCGCAAAGCTCATTAAGATTCTGTGCGAGATTACGCTCAAACTTCACCACATACGACATCTTGCGTTTATGACGAGCTGCATCTTCGAATGCCACATACAGGTCATAGAGTAATTGTTGGCTGGTGAGATGATAAGGAGTGGAACTAAGAAGGGGCATTGATATGTTGAGAGAATTGAGAAGTGCTGCACCGCCCTGACTGCGAAGCCGTTGTACCGATTGTTGTTGTTCTGAGGATTAACCCCGCCATTGTTGAAGTTCAGGTTCCTGGCATTACGAGCGGAAACCCACGTCGTTGACCAAAAGTAACCGCGAGTGCCGCGATTGTTCCACGACTGACCATTACCGTTGCCAGAACAGGCGAAGAATATCACCTCTGTGTACTGAAGGGCTGTGTGTGATAATGTGGGGTCGGTTGCCACCTATACGACATACGTTGAAGAATCCTTGCGGAAGCCACATCGCGTCTTTACTTTTTCACACCTCCGACGGAGGTGTGACGAGCAACCTATGAACTTGTCTTTCCCTGACTTATGTATGCCTACCTTCTTGTTCTCATTCCACGCTATAATATTGATGATAGCTGTTGCTTGAGTGATTGAATGAATTGTATATTCTCAATGGCTGTACGCTCGCTGAGTGGGTAGGCCATAATCTGTGAGAGAACACCACCGCCCTGTAACAGTTGCGGTGACTGTTGACTGACATCTCCTTCCTGCTCAGGTTTTCCCTTTTTCTTTCGCTCAGTGATGTCGGTGGATTCTTTCCATTGGTTGATGGCATTCTGAAACCTCTCCTCGCTGAGTTCTGAACCGTCCGTCGGTTGTGGAAGCGTGATGGTGATAACGACGTGCTTATCGGTGATGCTCTCGAAGTTGTCTCGCTCTGGGATATACTTTTCTACTGACCTTACGGGAAAACCGACGAAGCAATAACTGCCGTCGATGTCAGTCCGATTCATGCGGGTGACGTGGATTGGCTTGCGGTCTTTCGTTGCCATTCTTACCGCATCATTGAAGGTGATGACGGCAATGAGCCATGCGCTCCATTCATACGCCCGCCAGAAATCGCCCATTTTGAATAGGTGAATCTGTCGCCACTTTTCGGGTTCGTGGCGGTCACTTTCTATCTCAAAGATTTCTTCAAGTTTTGCCATTTTCTTTGTTATGTTTCATGCGACCTTTCCACCTTGCCGCGCCGCGCATAGCGCGGTGGTGCGCGGCATGGGTGAAAGTTCGCTTTTTCGGTGAGGGAAAGAGCAAGTTACTGCACCGCCCTGACTGCGACGCCGTAGTACCGAATGAAGTTGCTCTGAGGACTAACCCCGCCATTGTTGAAGTTCAGGTTCCTGGCATTACGAGCGGAAACCCACGTCGCTGACCAAAAGTAACCGCGAGCGCCGCGATTGTCCCACGACTGACCACTACCGTTGCCAGAACAGGCGAAGAATATTCTCTTACCGTTGACCTTGCTGCGTAGGTAGATTCCTGCTATACCGTTGACATATACGCGCTTGTCGGCATCTGTCTTGGCGATACTCGTAGCAGCGGTTACCACTTCTCCGTCGGCGGTGATGTAATCGGTATATGCGTTATTGAATAGTTCTGCATAGTTGCCACTGGTAGGCATTCGCCAAGGTGTGCCGAGGTTCTCACGGGCTGCATCGTAGCCGCTGTCAGCAGAAAATGAGGCGGTCAGGCTGTTGCCTGGAGTATTGCCATACACTTGCCCTTCGTAGTATGGTGCTTCACTGTTGACACCGCCCCAGTTGTACGGGTTGAACGAACTGTTGCTGGTGGGGTTGTGACCATCGATGTTTCCCCACGAGAAGAATGAGCAGTCGTATTGGAATGCGCTCTTAGCCATCTTAGATGCCTGTGATATATCGATACTGCTCTTAGCCCACAGCAGTCCGCTTGGCAGTCCCATATCCACCAGTGGCTCATCCTTCCATCCGTAGTAGTAGATGTCGATAAACACCCACCCCGCAGGAATGAGGTTGCTCTTCACGCTATCCTTGGTGATGAAGTGTACCTCGCCGTTAGCGTCGCGGTATATATAGTCACCCTCCTTGGGCAGACTGACTTCCACATTCACACCATCATACTTCAGTTGGTTGTCGCTCGTTACGAGTGATACACGACTCTCTGCTGTAGGCTTGCCTGCTGTAACGTAATCATACTCAGTGGCAAAAATCTTGATATTATCCATGATGTTTTCTTTCTTTATGCGTTAGACTCCAATGCTTCAATTCTCGCCTCCAGACGTTCTGCATATATCTTCAGACGCTCATTCTCGGCTGCCAACTGGTTAAGAGACTCAGCTATAACCCTCATGGCATCGTTAATGCCTGTCGTTGCCAACTTACGCAGAGTGTCGATGATGTTCTGACTGTACTCGATGATACTCACCACCGTGCCTGTTATGCCTGTGAAGTATATCACACCCCAGTCTTCAATGATGAATGAGAATGTGCCTAACACTGTACCCGTCACTGGTGTTGCCAGTTCGTAGTATATATAGTCAGCAGTGAAGGCTGTAGCATTGCTGTCGGTGTAACTAACCTCCTTACCACTCACCACGAGGGCGATGCCCTCATTGGTGCATATCATTGCGCCATCTTCCTTCATGTCGGCAATGGTGGCAGTATGCAGGTATGTTCCTTCCTCTTCCTGTAAGGTGTTAGTCCATTCGAGGTCGCTGCCCTGCTTGCGGTCGCAGTTTTTCGTCCATACGGCAGAGGTGGTGGTGAATGCTATGCTGTCAACCACATCACCTACGTTGTACATCAGTCCGTTGTTGTGTAGATTATTCAGAATGGTCGTGAGTGCAAGGGTTGCACCTGCATCACTTGCATTGTCAACGGCGATATATTCATCATATCTGCCTGACCATGCTATGTGAGCACATGTGGTGGCGCGGGTAGCCTGTACTATGAAGTAGCCCACCTCACCCTCATGTCCTGATGGGGTGGTGTAGAAGCGGTAGCCACCGAAATCAGTGTAACCAGCAGCCACACCATCGGTAGCACTCGTAGGCACGCCAGCTGACAGAGCCTTCCAATATACCGTAGGAGTAATATTGTCATTGTTGCTGTCAGTGAACAGCATGCCGTTGTTCTCGTCAGCCGTGCCGAAGGTGCCATACCTCAGATAAGGTACGGTGAAGTACCACACCTGTCCGCTGCCTATCTGTGTGGCATTGCGCAGGAGGTTGAAGCCTGTTGACACCAGACTTGCAGCACCCGCTGTGAGTGAACCAGGAACCAGAGATATTATCCTCGCTGCTTCGTTACTGTTCACGCTCTCATTACCGCCAGCCGTGAATACAGCATCCGTCTGTGTGTCGATAACCTTTGAATTGGAATTATGCCACGACTCTATATCCTTTGCCAACGCTGGCACCACCTCGCCCTCTTCGAGTTTGGTCTGAAGCTCGGCGGCTTGGGCATCGCGGGCTTCCTCATTCTCTTCGAAGGTGGATTGGCGTGTTGCTTCGGCGGTCTCGAAGGTCTGTTGCTGTGCCTCCATCTGCTGCTCGAACTCAGTGACGCGCTGTTGCTCGGCAGTCTGGCGTGCCTGCTCGTTCTGCTGACGGGTCTGCTCGTTGGCGGTCATCTGGGTGTTGAGAGCTTCTATCGCGTTGCCTTCTGCCTTGGCGTAATTGCCCTGTGTCTTAGCATAGTCGCCTTGCGTCTGGGCATAGGTTGCCTTCTCCTGAGCCAGTTGCGCTTTGGCAGTGGCGAGGTCAGCGGCAGCGGCAGCGAGTGCTGCCTTATCAGCTGCCAACTGTGCCTTTTGGTTAGCAAGGGTGGCAGCATCCTGAGCCAGTTGAGCCTTGGCACTGGCAAGGTCAGCGGCGGTAGTAGCCAGCACAGCAGCCTCATTAGCATCTTCCGTAGCTGCTTCACTCTCTCTCTTGAGCCTGGCGAACTCAGCCACTCGCGCCTCTTCATTGCTGATGCGCTGCTGCTCGTTCTGCTGACGGGTCTGCTCAGCTGCTATGCGTGTCTCCTCATTGGCTATGCGCTGAGTCTCGTTGGCTATGCGTTGCTCTTCGTTGGCTATGCGCTGCACCTCGTTAGCATAGGCAGGCAATGAGAATTGTATCTCTGGAGCTGTCTCGCCGTTAAGGTCGAGCATCACCTGCTCTTGCTGTCCGTCGTCGTCGATTATCACGGCAGCCTGGTTCAATACCTCGTCTTCCGTGTCGTTAGGGAAGTCTGCCACCGTAAAGTGGTAGGCTATCTGATACTTCAGGTCGCCTATGCCCAGGTGGTGGTCATCCATCTGCACGGTCAGCTTCGTTGGTTCGCCTGCCACTGGTGCGCAATGGGTGTATGTCTCGCCATCGTACTGCACATAGAATGCTCGCTGAGGGGAGTCCGTCCAGAACTTGATGCAGAAGGGAGTCGCCCAGCCTGCATCACTCTCAAGAGTTATGATAAAGTCGCTCTTGTAATTGATTCTAAAGATTGCAATGTCTGCCATATTCGTCGTTGTTTGTTGTTAGCTTCATATAGGGCTTTACGTTTATGTCAAAGGTGGGTAGGTGCTGCACGCTGGTAGGGGTTATGGTGCCACGATTGTTGTAGGTGTCATCCACCAGCAGCAGTGCTGCCACCACAAGTCCTGTTGGTATCTGTCCGTAGGTCTCGAAGACTTCGGTGATGGTACGGTTGCAGACGTTCAGTACCGCGTCTTCAGCTGCCTCGCCGTAAGTGGTCAGTATTGTACGTTCCAACTCTGCCTGCTCGTCGTCGAGTCTTAACTGAGCCTTGATCTGGTCGAAAGTGAGAAATTTCATATTGTCGCTTGTTATTAGTTACAAAAAACCCCCGATTTGTGGTCGGGGGTTTTCTTTGTCGCTGTGGCACAGCGACGTACTAAACAAGCGGACCGCTACCCTTGAAGGTGAACGAGCCAGTGAGCAGGTTGCCGATACTGCCCTGACTCTTGAAGGCGGTGACGATTGCGGTGCCCGAAACGTAGTCGTTGCCGAAACCATCCACCTGCATGCGGAGGGTTACAGCGGTGCCTACCTTGCCGATGTATGTCTTGAGTAGGTTGGCTATGCTGATGATGGTATCATCCAGGTAGTATGCCTTGCAGTGGGCGGCACCCACTTGCCCTTGAGCATAGCAGCAGATGCCTTGTGTGCCTGTCTTCATCGAACCTATAGCGGTAAAAGTACCGTGACCGCTGACTATAGGAATATTCTGTATTGGAATATTGAGATGGGTGGCAATGGCTGTGCGTAGGTCGCTGTCTATCACGAATGCATCCACGCCCGTCAGCACCCTCACGTCGGTGCTCTCACCGTAGTAGCCTATATCGTTTATGAGGTCGGCGAGCTCATCAGCGTCTTCGGTGTCGTAGGTTTGGCTCCATACGTTCTGCCACACTCCGTTGACTATACGCAGACACATCAACGTGATGCCCTTCAGGGCGGTCACGGGGAATTGTCTGCCTGCTGCTGTCACTTGTGCTTTGGTGCCGTCCTCGTTCCACGCTATGGTGCTCGCCTCTATCACGGGGTATCGTTGTGCTGCATTCGGCATCAGATGTGATGTCTGCACCTGCCAGCTCTTGCGCCCTGCGATGATGTGCTCCCACTGTCCGTCGGTGGGTGAACTCACCTTGATAGTGTCTGCTTGCACGTCAACTGAGCAGCTCTTGGCTGCTGCTATGGTGCTGCCGTTGATGGCTATTATAAGATTACGTCCTTGTAGCATATTTTTGCCTCCTTATGGTTGGTTTACTTCTATGAATTTCATGCTTGCCTTGTCGTCGCGGTAGTTCACCTCTTGGTGTATGCCGTAGTATGTCTTGCCCTGGTAGGTGTGCAGACAGTTGAAGGTGTTAAGCATATTCTGCACCGTGGCGGTGAGAGTGCGCCTGATTACTCCGCATTGCTTTTCCATACGGTTGAGCAGATGCAATTCTGGTCGCTCGTTGTAGGTGGTGCTGGCTGTCTGCATGTATGGCAGTCGTTCCAGGTATTCATACTTCATGGTGTCAAAATTGATTGTCTCGATGAAGTTATAGCCGCCGTTGTTGTTGTTGATGGTGCCGAGGTCGAGGTCTATCTTCTTCTCGCCACGGAAGCCCTTGCTCACGGGGTTGCTCTTGCGATATGTGTTGCTGTTGCGCCCTGATGCTGTGACGCTGGTTGGCTGCACCTGCTCCACCTGCAGATTGGTGATGATGCGGTTCATCGCGGTTTCGTACCATGTGTCCATAGGTGCGGTGGACGGAGCAAGGATAGTAAAGTACATATTGCCACCATTGAAATTAGCATCGGTAGGCACAGGGATAATCCATCCGTCGCTCAGGTCTATGTCGCTGAAGTCTTCTTTGTTGCTCTTTATATTGGCATGGTCGAAAGGTATCCAGAATGCCTGGTAGATGTTCGCTATCCATTGCTGACCGTTCCACGAATAGTTGCCCCACTGCAAACGGAAGCGCATCTTATGGTCGGTTATATCATTGAAGACAGCCGATGTACCTTCGAGGTTCAGGTTCTCAAAAGCATAGCAGTTCATCTTGATGTGGAGATACTTACCTACCTTTGACACGCTGTTGGCCTGTATGGAATATATCACTGTATCTTCCATTCCAGTCTCTATGTCCGAACTCTCTTGCACCAGCCATAGTCCGTTCTGCAGGGTAGGGGTGTGGCCGTCTGCCTTCTGCGCCCATCGCACTGGCATTGCACCAGTGTATAACCCTGTACTCTTGTATTCTTCGTCAATAGGCGGAGCAAAGCGTGAACCAGCACCAGCCTCTATACTTCCGAATGCTGAGTATCTGCGGAAAAGGGCGTAGGTAGAACCTCCGACAAGCGTGTATTGAGGGTTACTCAACATACCTCCCTGGTAGTCTATGTTATATTGCGAAAACAAAAATGTTTCTTTCCCTCCCGTCCTCAGTGCGTGTGGCTGCACCACTATGTCACCGCCGACGGTCACGGGCACTGTCACCGTAGGGCTCGCGTCCTCGTCGGTCTTGGGCATCTCTATCACGGTGAAGTCGTCGTTGTTCAGGTCGAGTTCCACAGCAAAGTCCCTCGCACCTTGCAGGAATGATGTCTCCGAGTCGTCGCCTCTGAACTCTATTGCCTCGTCATCTATCAGGTCTTCCACCACAGGCTCGTTGCCCTCGCTTCTTAGGGTGAGTTCGCCATTGTTCACGTAGTACACAGCATAGAGCAATATACTGGTGGTGTCATATTGCGCTATATATATATTAGTGGTGAACTCCCTGAGCTGCAAGCCGAACAGACTGAGTATCTTGCTTATCGCGTCAGCGTAGGTGTCGCCCTGGGTGATGGTCTCGGTGGTGCCCTCGTTGCACACCTCCTGCTGACTGGCGAATATGCCCGTATTGAGGTATGTGTACCAGAATGAAGCAGGCGCAAGGTCGGTCATGAGATACCAGTTGACGGGCATCACGTCGAGAGCGTTGAACGCATCCACGAACACCTCGGCTATTGTTTTGCGTTCGTAGCTGATGTTCTCTATCACCACATCCTCCAGTGCGCCGAGCACGCTCTTCAGTGGCAGCTCTATCTCCACCTTGCCTTCCAGCCACGGCTGGGTGTAGGCATCGGCTTGCAAGAATCCCTGCCAACGGATAGCGGTGCCCATCATGAGTTGCACCAGTCGCTGGGTGTTGTTCTCAGGCATCAGACTCTCAAGCAAATCGCCTGTTGCGTCTATCACTCTGAGATAGCCTGACTGCGCACGTATAGGCTTGAATACGTCGTCGTCATCATCCTCTTGTGTGGTGAACGGCTGGTCGGAAGGGGTGAGTTGTGTCACGCCTCCCGTCCATCCTTGTTCTGATATGTTGACGGTGTAGTTTACGCCTCTGAGTGAGCGGAACTGCACCTGCCATCTCGTTGTCCATGCCATAGTGTCGTTATCTTGATGTTACTATTTCACCTCTGCCTGAGCGACGGAGGTAGTTGTTGAGTCCGAGGTATATCTGCTCGCCGCTGACGTATGGACGGCTTGGCGTTGTGCCCTGGTTGCCGTCACCTTCGAGTTGGCTCGCCAAATTGAATTGCTGGCTACGCGAGAGCACTAACTCGCCGCTGTTAAGGCGCACATTTCCCACCTGGTCACCACTGAATTGAGAACCGCCCACGAAGCCGCCTTTGCTTCCGTCAACTATACCGCCCTGTGCATAGCCAGTGGCGGAGTGGATGGTGCTGATCATGCTGACCATTGTTGCCATACCTGCTGCTGCGAATGCTATCCATCCCCACGGTCCAAGTTCTGATGCTTTCGAGCTGGCTTGAGCATAGCCGAGTGCTACGGTTGCCACTGCCTGTGCTATGGTGCCTATCACCTTAGCGGCTGGGTCTTCTATCTGACTCATCGCACTGCCCACTGCCAGGATAGCCGTGCCTGCATTCTGCCATTGCTTTGTCATGTCCTTGGCATCGTTGCTTATCTGCTTCACCTCGCCCGTCTTAAAGTCGAGCTTTATCGGGTCTATGCCAAGTTCAGCAAGTTTCTCGTTGATGACGGTACGAAGACTCTCCCATGTGCTGTCGTCGATATTCTCGCCTCCGAGTATCTTGTCCCACAGGTCGGCGGCTGTTGTGCCGTCAGCAAGTTGTATGGCGGTCATATTGATGCCCTGCTGCATGGTGGCGGTGAGCAGATTGCTCAGCGTGGTCACGTCGATGCTGTTGGCGAGTGTCTGGGTGAGGTCGGTGCTGCCATATTCCATGCCCTTCATGCTCTCTTGTAGCAT
>JAEIGA010005136.1_pt1 | contig 20096 bp, 15 predicted proteins | sample 9270691 | NCBI WGS metagenome assembly JAEIGA01 (sample SAMN17057246, study PRJNA624740) | gut metagenome | biome: biome; isolation source: fecal sample | host: Bos grunniens | place: China: Xizang | collected 2019 | reverse complement strand
TAGAACGGATCCAGCGCGCCCTGCCTCGCGATTGAGATGCCGAATATTTCATCCGTAATGCACAGGCCCTGGAGCAGACGCAGCCTCATGGGCGTTTCCGGCGGCAGCTTCTGGTTCAGCGCAAACCCCATCAGCACATATCGGGGAAGATCCCGGTGCAGTTTTTCCTTGAGTTGAGTGATGCGGAGCAATTCCTGCTCCCGGCACTTCGCCCGACCGGAAGCGGCAAAGGCCATCGCCCGGCAGAGCGGGACACTCAACCGGGAAAGCAAATAATCCCGATCACGCATGGATTTGACAAATTTCTCCAATTTTCCGAAAATCCCATCGGCTTTGCGGCAGATCAGAGCTGCTCCCCCGGGGGCACCGAACTTCACTCCGGAAACGATATGGATATCCGCCATCATTTCAAGCGGCAATTTGGCGGCGCTCTGAACTGAATCGGATATTTTCAAAGCCTTGTCAAAAACGCTGAATAAACGGGATTGATCCTGCAAAATGCCGGTTTCGCTTTGCACATGATGACAAATCACGGCATCCGGGGGATCGATTTTTTCCGGCAGGATCACAACTCCGGCACGGTCACACTTCAACTGCGAAAAATCGGTCTTATTGCGGAAATTTGCCGCCAACGCCGGGTGTTCCAAAACGGTCGAAAGCGTCTTTTTACCGGCGAGAAATCCGGCAAGGATGCGGAAACATTCCGTGCCGGAAGCACTCCAGATGACGCCGAAGCGTTCCGGGGCAAATCCCAATGCCGCCAGCAGTTCATTTTCCGCCCCGGCAAGATGCTGCCGGGCAGCATAAGCCAGAGAATGCAATGCCTCCTGATTGGCGTAATCTTCACGCATTGCTTCAAGATAAAATTCCAAAGTCTCCGGGGCCGGACGGCTCGCCGCCGCACAGTCAAGATAGATATCCATTACCACACCTGTTTTTTGATCCGTTGCATAAAATAGCGGTTTTAACGACGATTTTCAAGATTATCAGGTTGAAATTTTGAAAATTTGTGGTATTCTATAAGAATGACGATTATACTTGAGGAGTTTTACCGCAATTATGGAAAATAAAATTGTTTATCTGGACAATAATGCCACCACCCGGGTCGCCCCGGAAGTGCTGGAAGCAATGACCCCGTACTTCTGTGAAATGTACGGTAATCCGTCGAGCATTCACCGCTTCGGAGGCGGAGTAGCCGCCGGCATCGAAAATGCCCGTCGGCAGGTCGCCGCTCTCATCGGTGCAAACTGGCGCGACCGGGACGGCAATGCTTCGGAAATTATTTTCACCTCCTGCGGCACCGAAGGCGACAATGCCGCTCTCAATGCCGCTGTCTGCGCCCGCCCCGGACGCACCAAAGTCATCACCTCCGAAGTCGAACATCCCGCCGTTCTGCACTACTGCGACGAATTGGCACGGCGCGGATATTCCATCGTAAAACTGCCGGTGAATGGCTCCGGTCAGTTGGATATGGAAGCTCTCAACCGGGAAGTCGACGAAAATACCGCCGTGGTTTCCGTCATGTGGGCAAACAATGAAACCGGTACCATCTTCCCGATCAGAGAGGTCTGCGCCGCCGCTCACGCCAAAGGCGCACTCTTTCATACCGATGCGGTGCAGGCCGCCGGCAAAGTCAAAATCGATGTGGATGCGCTGGATATCGACTTCCTCACGATCTCCGGCCACAAACTTCACGCTCCCAAGGGAGTCGGTGCGTTGTTTGTCCGCCGGGGGATCCGCTTCACTCCGCTGATCTACGGCGGCCATCAGGAACGCTCCCGCCGGGGCGGCACCGAAAATGTGGCTTCGATCATCGGCCTCGGCAAAGCGTGCGAATTGAGCGCCGATTCTCTGGATCAGGAATACGCTGAACTTTCCGCCATGCGTAACGAACTGGAACGCCTGCTGACCGCTTCGATCCCGCAGATCCGCATCAACGGAGATCTCGACAACCGTCTGCCCGGAACCTCTTCGGTAAGTTTCGAGTGCATCGAGGGCGAAAGCATCCTGATGCTGCTGGATATGTTCGGCATCTGCGCCTCCAGCGGTTCGGCATGTACCACCGGCAGTCTGGAACCCTCACACGTCCTCCGGGCGATGGGCATTCCTTACAGTGCCGCTCACGGCACGATCCGCTTCAGTTTCTCCAGATACAACACCATGGATGAAGTTCGCTACACAGCGGAAAAACTGATTCCGGTGATCGCCCGGCTCCGGGAAATTTCCCCTTATTGGAAAGGATAAGTAAACCATGAACGAACCGAATGCAGAGATCCAGTTCCCCCGGGAGTGGGAATATCGCATTTTCTGCGACAGCAGCTCCTATGAAACTGTACAACAGGAAGCAAAGCAGCGTGTCGCAGGAATGAAGCTCTCCGGCTTGCAATTGACCGACGGCGGAGTTTCCGGAAGCGGCAAATACCGTTCGCTGCGCCTGACCGTAAATGTCGCCTCCAAAGATGAAGCAAACGATTTGGGAGCTGCGTTGAAAAATATTGACGGAGTGCGTTTTATCCTCTGAAAACATATCTCAACATAAAAAATTTGCAAAAAAACGTATTAACGATTTGACAATATCGATCTTCGGTGCTAAATTTTAGAGTGTAGTTATTTTTTTGTAACAATCAGGTGTGTGTTTTATAACAATTAAAAATATATAAGGCGTTTGAATGGTATGAAAATTCTTAACATCATCCTCAGTATCTTCATCTTTATTCTGGCAGCAGCGAGCGCAGTGTTTTCCTATTTCCTGTTTGAAAAGCGCGCCCAGTTCGTCAGCGGTCACGAAAAAATGGCGAGAGCCATTTATGAGAGTTCCAAGGCTCTCGACGCCGGCAGCGGCACCGCAGATGCCCAAAAACTCACTCCGGAAGCGTTGGCTCACGACAAATACGCCGATCTGGATGCCATCCTGCCCGGACTGCCCAATCAGAGCAAAAAGGTCATCGCTCAGCGCAACGCCCTCGCCCAGTCCCTCTGGAACATCGGCGATACTGTTCAGATGAAGAACCTCGGAGAGGTCGAAGCATACCGCCAGATCGAAACCTACAACGGCCGGATGGATGCCGTCGTTTCCGAAGTCGCCACCACTATCAAACGTCGTGACAACACCTACCGCGCCCTTTCCGAGATCGCCGGAACCTATCGGGTCACCGTCCGTCCTCAGTCTCTGGTCAGTGCCGCCGATATCCGTGCGACCCGCAGCGCTCTCAAACCGCTTGCCGACTTCATTCAGAAAGTCCTCGGCAACAGCAACGCCTACCGCAGTGCCCTCGCCGATGTTGCCCGCCTCGCCGGAAAATCGGTCAGCGTTGTCGACACCAAGCGTGATGCCGCGATCAAAGAGGTCAAAGCAGTCGTCACCGCCAAGGTCAACGAAGTCAACTCTCTGCGTGGCGAATTGAGCAAGATCAAACGCGAAAATACCCGCCTCGCCGGAACCGTCCGTGCCCGCGATGCTCAGATCAAAGCCGCTGAACGGAAATACAAAGAAGTCACCAACGCTTTGAGTGAACTCAAGTCCTCCATCGGCGTCGCCAAAAATTACAAACCCTGGAAGGCCGGTTCCGAAGAAGCCCGCGCCCGTCTCTACGGCAAAGTCACCTCCGTCTCCAACGAATATGGCTACTTCGTCATCGACTTGGGTGAACGCAGCGTGGTCTATCAGGAAAGCAGCGGCAAAAAAGTTCCGATCGCCCTCAACCTCACCAGCGGTATTGAGCTGATGGTCGTTCGCAACGGCGACAAAGATAAACCTCTCGCCAAACCGACCTTCGTCACCTCCAGCCGCATTGTCAAGGTCGGCGAAAAAGAATCCGTGGTCGAACTGCCCGCCGGTGCCGAAGTCAAGGTCGGTGACGTCGTCCTCTACAAAACCAGCAAATAAGCATTCCGGAGAGATAAATCATGTGGAAGTCAAAATTCTTTACCGTGATGATCGTCCTGACCTTCATCGCTGTTGCGGCAACTGTCGCACTGCAGGTTTTGGAAATGCGTGACTACGGTCTGCTGGAAACCTTGCCCAAAAGATTTTTCTAAATGTACAGATCGATAGCGGCAGTTTCAGTTTTGGTGCTGATCGCCATTGCAATTGGCGGCTGCACCGAAATCGAGCGCAGAGGGTACAGCCCGATACCGCAGAATTCTCCCGGTTCCTGGGAGATCAATCCGTACAATTGATACAAAAAACGGAGAGTTGAAACTCTCCGTTTTTTATTTTACTGAAACTGATCTTGACACAATTACTTTTTCCGTTTGCGGAAAAAATAACTGAGTGAAGCCCAGAGCATGGCGCATCCCAACAGCCACGGGGAATTGAACATCATCCAGATAAAACTGATGTTGGAGTGCCGACTGCGGGCGTGTCTGAGCTCCATTCCAAAAAAACTTTCAAAATCCAATGCCCCGATCTTCCACGAGCACCACAATCCGCCGATCAGAAAGATGATCCCGGCAATCAGCAGCACGGTCATCCCTTTGCGTTCTCTGACCTCAGGAGAATCCTCCCTGGGGTCAGGTTTGGTAAAATCCCATTTACTGTCATCACTCATTATCTGCGACTCCCGAAATAATTTGCTGTCATAATATAAACGGTCAAACAAAATTTTTCAACCGCGGATTTCCGGTGCAGTTGACAAAACAGTCGGTTTATGTTATTTTAATAAAAAAATCAAATGGAGTTACCAAAATGATAAGAACGCTTTCATTAACGCTGGCACTGTTGACCGTGATTTCGGCGGCGGCTCGCCCTTTGAGTGAAGAAAAACGGCTGCGCCGGGTGGAGGTCAAGCGCAACGGCGAAGTCATAATCAACTACATCCCATCCATCAAAGCCCAGCGGGATTATTGCGTTCCGGCTTCGGTGGAGATGGTGCTGCGCTACTACGGAGCAAGGATCAAACAGAAGAAACTGGGAAGACTTTTCAACTCCAGCCACAAGGGCGGAACCAGCCACGAAGATCTCCTCAACGGATTCAATGACAAGGAACTCCGGGAGTATGAATGCCGCAAACTCTATGCCATCACCCAACAGGAGGTGCATGAACTGGTCACATTGCACAACAACCACCCTGCCCTCTCCCGGGCGGCGAAAAAAAAGATCCAATCAGGTATCAAACACAACCAATACATCTTTGATCTGCTGGATCCGGAAATCGCCAAAAAAGTTTCTCCGCAGGCCCGCAAAGAATTCACGGAAAAATTCACGCAAATCCTCAAGGAATATGTGGCAAAGGGGTTTCCCCTCCTCTGGTCGATGGCGATGAATCTCGACCCGTATGACCGCACTACCGGCAGCCACATGCGGGTGATCTGCGGCTACAAAGAGGTGAACAACCAAATCACCGAAGTCATCTATCTCGATCCCTGGGGCAATAAACGCAAATTCAAACGGGCGACCTTGGATGAAACGGTGATGATGACCCTCAGATTGATGATCATACAGCCCAAATAAAGCCATTTTAAAGCACTGTGAATAAAAAAAACGGGGTGTCAGCATAGTCTGACGCCCCGTTTGATTTAACAGGCCCTCCATCGATATCCTCCGTCAAAACGGAGAATATCCGGAGAATCGATCAATCAAGATCGAATGTATTGAACCAGTTGCGCGCACCCATTTCCAGCTTAACGCTGTCGGGGGCCTGGATCGTGATATTCTTACCTTTGCAGCTGATCATATAACTGCGATCGGTCGGAGCGATCTTGAATGTCACCGTGACCGAATCTTTACCCGGCACACCACAGACGACCGTCTGATCGATGAGTGTCTTGAAGTAGGCAGCGGCGGCCTTTTCTTCAGCAGTATTGGCGACCACGTTGAAGCCGTGGTAGGGAGAAGCGATGACCATGGAGTTCCAGGTCAGAGAAGCAAGTTTGACCCGGTCGCCGAGTTCAGCTTTCATATCAGCAAGGATAGTCAGCAGTTCCTGACGGCCCTGACGGTAATCTTCGGTGGAAACCGGCACCATCCGGTCGTTGACCACGCCCATGACCTTGACCTGGCGGATCTTGAAAAGCGAATCCGGCTTGCCGAACAGGCGGGCGAAGCGGGTTTCGTAAACCATTTTGCGGTCTTCCGGAAGCAGTTTGATGTAGCGCCGGTAGAGAGCGTTGAAATTGGCGATGTCCATACCGTCACGCAACGCTTCAAAAGCCGGAGAATCCTGCGGCAGGCTGTCTTCGCCGACCCGGACGATGTTGGAACTCATCTTGTTGTTTCCGCCGCGCATATATTCGTGGTTGTGGAAAAGCGGATGTTCCAGCACCGCAGTCTGCAATCCCCAGAAGAGCATATGTTCATAACTCTTGGTCACCGTACCGGTACCGGTGTAGTGGCAGTAGAGGTCGGTCGGACGGATGGTGCCGTCTTTGAGGCGTGCGAGATAATCGGCCCGGGTGGTGTAACCGCCCTGGAACATCTCAAAATGGCCGCCGAGTTTACCGATGACTTCCTTTCTGAAGAACAAATTGGAGAAGGTGCTGAAGGGACGGAATCCGGCCTTTTTCAGCCATTTGCCGGTTTCACCCATTTTCGGATATTTTTCCGAAGGCTGTTCGTCCAGGATCTTGATGAACATATCCTTGTTCTGGTAGCCTTTGCTGCGCAGATAAGCACCGAGCTTGTGCCAGTTTTCTTTTTCCCTGGCGGTGGGATCGGAGATGTTGTAACGGGCGGCCTTGAAAACGATCAGACCGGAACTCAGCGCGTTGTCGATGTAGTGGTCGAGTTTGGTGTTGCCGATGAATTTACCGGTCATACGTCCGACAAACTGGAAGTAATCAATACCGTGATTGCGCATATTGAAGTACCATCCGTTGAGGATGTCGGCTTTTTCCGAACCGGGGAAGAGAGTGGGATAGCCTTCGGCTTCCAGATTGACTTTGTTGCGGTTGGGCAGAGCGACATCGATAACCTTGACTTCGACCGGGATCTCCACCTTCTGTCCGTTGTTGGCGGAGAAGCGGATCGCAAAGTTGTAAATGCCGGGTTTCACACCCTGACGGCTGCCGACGGTGAGCCAGACATCGGAACTTTCTTCCAGTTCAAAATTTTTGTTATCGTAGAGGATCTTGCAAAGGATGGGACGGGTACCTTTGCGGGCGATGATCTTTTCGACCCGGAGCCGGGCGGGGAAATTGCCGGCATTGACCAGTTCCATATTGACATTGCCGAAGTAGCCGTGAGAGAAAATATTGAGTTCCTGAGACTCAAACTCATTGCTGCCGAGGAGCATGGAGATTTTTTTGCACTGGGTGTAGCCATCTTTGCCGGGGGCGTTGTAAACGGCGAAACCGCGGGTACGATCAGCAGGAGTCACCTCCATTTTGGGCAGCTGGGGAGCTTCCCAGCCGGGAATGGCGGAACTTTCGGTATTTTTGCGGTACTTGATCGAAAAGACCGGAAGCGTGGTGTACTTGCCGAAAGTCACTGCTTCGCGCCACTCGGCGAGTACGACTCTGCCGGCAACCAGGCGCTGTTCGATGACATACAAACCGTCGGAGGGAACCTTGAATTCGACGCTGGCGGTGGTATTTTTCATCGCCTGAGCGCCTTTGATCGGCACATTGATCTGACGGGCGGCCCACTTCCAGTTGATCGCGCGACAGTTGACCTGCAGTTCGACATTTTTGGCGGGGGTCTGGAGAAATTTCAAATCGTCGGTGATTTTGATCTGATGCTTGGCCAACTTTTCGATTTTCACACCGACGAGCAGATTGCTGCTGGCGAAAGCGACGCTGTCCAGATCGTTGACCTGAATAATATTGAATTCGGTGTCATGCCGGTGTCCGGCAGGCAGGAAACGGTAGGTCCACTCCAGAGTGGGATATTTGATACCGCCTTTCCAGATGTGGTATCCGGCGTAGAAGTCATCTTCGTAACTGAAAGCGATACCGGAACGTTTTTTCAAGTTGATAAAGGAGTGATAGGGAGCGCCCAGCTGGGTATCGAGTTTGGCGGCCATATCAGGCATATATTCGCCGGATTCATCCTTGTGAGAGTAACCGATCAGACGGCGCAGGGTGTGGGTGGTCGGGAAAAAATAACGGTCATCGGCACTGACGCCATCACCGGAGGGGAAGAAAACATTGCGGATACCGAGAGCAAAACCGGCGATGTTTTCTTTGGACATATTCTCGTAGCGGTAACGGACATTGATGACCGGACTGTTGTCAAAAAAGGTAAGTTTCTTGCGGACACGCACATTGGTGGAACGGGAAACACCGATCAAAACAACGTTGACCTGACCGGGGTTTCCGGTATTGATGGCATACTGATAATTCGCCATGACCAGATCGCTGCGGTCATCCAGCATACCGACGTGGCCGATGGGCTGATCCGGAACGGTGGGAAACTGGCTGAGACGAACCAGCTGGGTCTTGCTGATTTTGTCAAAATACTGCAAAATCTTACCGCCGATCTGCGGGGTAATGATAATGGTGTAATAACTGTTTTCGACCTTGATGCAACGCACCTTACCGTGATCGTATTCACTCACGGTGACCTTGGCGGCAAGAGTCAGACTGCATGCGCCAAGCAACAGAAGCAACAACTTTTTCATAGAATTTTGATATTCCTTTCTATATGTTTAATTGGTAAAAAATCAGCGGAAAACGAAGCGGGTACGGAAACCGATACCCCCCGGAGAAAGCGCCAGCGGAGATTCAAAGGCAAGTCTCTGGATATGGGCGCGATACTGCTTTTGCAGTTCACGGTAGGTCTTATTGTCTTTGTTTTTCCTGGCGTTGTAGAGTCCGGTGGAGAATTTTCCGGTCTCCAGACCGAGCTTGAGGAACTGCACCCGGGCTTTGACATCCGGATCTTCAGAAATATTTTCGGCATTGTTGAGGATATTTTCCAATTCGGCGATCTTTTCCATGGTGAATGCTTCGCAGTAGTCAACTTCACGCTTGGCGGCATCATCAAAGATCTGCTCCAGAACGGTGAAATATTTCTTGATCTCTTCCGCCGCACTACCGAAGCCGTGACGGCAGTAATCATCGACGATATCATCATAGCTCAAGCGGTCGGGATTCCACATCGCCTTGCTCAAAGTGTAGTAGATCAAACCTTTGCAGCTCCAGAGACCTTCGTTGCAATCGAAATCCATACCTTTGGCGTTGTTGAATTTCAAAAGTTCGGTATCATCAAACATCCGGCGGGCATAGTTCTGGGGAGCGACCACCGAACCGAAACCGCGCAGCGCATTGGGCCGCCAGAAAAGTTCGTTCCCGAAACTGCTCAAAGAAGCAAGAATTCCCAAATCGTATTTACGCAATCTGTCTTTGGTATAATCCATGGCGGTGGAAAAGAGAACCAGAGACGGCGAGGGTTTCACCGCGACCGGCGGTGCCGCATAGTGGCTGTAGACATAAACGGTAACCTTTTTGTCGGGCAGGACTTTGTTGACTTCGGCGGCGATACGGTTGCTGAATTCGAAAACACGGTCGGTGAGGAAAACGTAATTCACGCTGATGGGCACACCTTTGACAGTATATCCCATTTTCCGGGGAACTGCATTGACCGGATCCATTTTACGACACTCTTCGCACATACAGAAGCGGGCACGGCCGCCGTCGTTGAGACAAACGGACAACGCTTTTCGGGAAGGATCTTTTTTGAACCGGGCGATCAGGTTTTCGGCGATATGTTTCACCAGTTTCCGATTGCTCATGCACAAGCGGGGACGGTCAGGAGAAGCCTCCTGACTGCGGGTGCCGTCCGGCTGAAGGGCGAAAAAGTCCGGATGAGTTTTTCCGAAACTCTTGTAATAGTGACCGAAAGCGTGTCCCCAGCCGTAAGGCGGACGACCGCCGTTGCCGTGCCAGGTGAAAAATCCGGAGTTTCCGGCGGCATCAGAAGAGGCCTTGCGCCGGGCGTTCACCACACCTTTGTGATCGGTGATACCGCAGCGGGTCATACCGAGAGCGCCGCGTTCAGAAAGACCGCCGCCGTTGCGGATCTGACGCAGCATCAGCATCGGTTCAACATCCAACTGAACATCCGGCATCGCAAGTGAGGGATCTTTGGGGATGATTTTGCCCAATTTACCCGGCCAGAGATAACGGCAGCCGAGTTTTTCAAGCAAGTAAAAGGCGGCAAGATCGATATTTCCGCCCAAAGTGACCTGCCGATCGCCGGTTTTGACCACGACTTTGGAAGCGGGGATCTTGTTATCAAAAACGATTGCAGCAAACTTCGGATCATGTTTGTAAACGACCTTGAAATTTCCGCCGGTGATTTTGTCAAGATGGTACTTCAATTCAGCGGCACGATAGCGGAATTTGCGGTCAGAAATGACGATTTGCGCAAGAGGTTTGCCGTTTTCGGCGAGTTTGAATGCCGGTTTCAACACCGGAGCTTTTTTGTAGACCGGTTTATTTTTGAAAGTGCCGTCATATTTGATATTTCCGGGTTTGCCGAGGGGGACGGTTCCCCAGGAGGATTTTTTCACCTCAACGCTTCCGAGATCTTTTGCCCGGCGGAAAACTGCGAGATAAAGTTCTTTGAGTGCTTCGATATTTTTACCGGATTCAGTCAGGATGAAGTTACCGTTTTCGTCAGCGAAACCGGTGTTTTTCTGAGCAGAGACGAAGCGGAAATACATGGGGTTGATCCACCAGACCTCACCCTTGCCGATGCGGTTGACCACCAGGGCAGGATAAGATTTTTTTCCGGAGATGGCATTGGAAATGACTTTTGCGGATTTGATTTTGGATGGATATGCGTTGTATCCGTCACCCCAGGTGATAGTTTTTCCGGCGAACTTCAGTGCGGCGGCATCGGGGGAATTGCTGAAAACGACTTTTTCAACTTTGACCTTGTTCATATTGCCGATGTAAGCAAAACCGAGAAAATCCTGCGCCGCAGTAAGATCACGCGATTTTCCGGCAAATCCGGTAGGAGCACTTCCGGTAAAAATGACAATACCGCCCTTTTTGACATATTCGGTAAAAGCCGGACTGAATGCGGCTCCGGCATTGCGTTCACCGAAGTAGATCACGGAATATTTTGACAATTCATTGTCAGCCAACCATTTCTTGGGAGTTTCATACTGAATGCCGACCGGTTTGAGCAAACCTTTGGTAATGGAACTCACATCGCTGGGGTGACCGAAAACCGCCATCGGTTTTCCGGCATAGACACTCGACAGCATCAAAAGGGCTGATACAATCCCGAAACACAATTTTTTCATAAAATTCCTATCCTTTATTTTAACAAATTTTTATTTTATCAAAGCAATGCGTCGTAATGAATGGGACTGACCAGAGCACGATCGACGTTTTTATCAGCATTGGCAATTGCCGAGGGAGAAAAGTTGGGCAATTGGAAGAGGACATTGGCGGTGTGACCATCCCAGAAGGCCACATTCATAGCCTTTTCTTTCGGATGCGGGAACGCATGACGCTTGTCCTCGTAACGCAATGTACCTACGCTGTCGGAAGTAAAAGAACATTCCAAATACATATATTTCTGACCGGGTTTCTTGACTTTGGCGATCTTGAAGTTGTAGTTTGCTTCAGAAAATCCCCGGGGACCGACATAAAAAATGTCCTGCGTGGAATCTTTGGTGGTGCGGGGATTGTCATATTTTCCCGGGCACCAGAAAGCGGGAACCTGCTCCCGGCCATAATAGGGGGTTTTACCGACGGATGCTTTTTCAGAATTTTTCCGTCCGAAATATTTCAGCAACACGGACCATACGCCGTGGTCACTCCAACTGCCATTCGGTTTCCAATCATCATTATCGCTGGCGTAGAGCAGAGTCATCTTGCCCATCTGACCGATACTGCTGATACAATTTGCACTTACTCCGCGGGCACGGGCACTCTGAAGCGCCGGAAGCAGCATCGCAGCCAGAATGGCAATGATCGCAATAACAACAAGGAGTTCGATAAGGGTAAAGGAAGATTCCTTTACCCGCCGTACGGCGGAGGCGGAACATTTTTGCATAACAAAGTCCTTTCATTATATATTGCAAAAGAAGGCAATTTTTCATACTATAACACAAGGATTGCAATTATGCAAATTTTTGGCAATAATAGTTGGAAAAAAAGATTCCAGCCTCGGGTTGGCTCTTTGGGCTGGGAATACTAAGAATTTTAGGAATGCTGGGAATTTTAAGTTGGCGAGAGTTGGTATGCAGTGTACCCGGTGCCGACAACAAAACAGAGCCCCCTGCAAAAAAACAGCATCGCTGGCGATGTGTTTCCGGAATATGCGGCAGCACCATGCGGAGCATGGCTGTGCGTGCGCTTTGCGCCGCACCACCCAATACCCCTGCTACCGAAATCGTCCGATCCAAACAGCGGGTGCTCGCGGGCACCCGCTGCCCGTTCGATCCTCCAATATCACAGATACGCAGAGGCGTCGACCGGGCGCATCTTGACATCCTTCCAGATGCCGCCGGCGCCTTTGATATTGTGGATCTTCACAACGATGACATTGTCTTTTCCGGGGCGGATATCTTCGGGTTTGACCTTGACGATAAAGGCTTCATCCCAAAGGACGCCGTAATCGACTTTTTCAGATTTTTCCGAATGTTCGCCGACGAGTTTGCCGTTGACATAGACCCAGGCCTGGTCATCGACACCGTGGAAAACGATGTCCAGCGAACGGGCAGCCCAGTCAGCGGGGATCTTGAATTTGGCACCGTAGAATCCGTATCCGAGATAAGGTCCGACGGGGGTGGCTTCCAAACGGGCGGGGACGGTGACTTTGATCCATTTGGAAAGATCAAAAGTTTCCGGCATCATATCCGCCTTGTCGAGACCTTTGTTGAAGATATCTTTCTTGAATCCCCATTGGGTATTGAAATCATACCATTTGCCGCTGGTATCGACTTTGGGACGGGCGACCTGCTCTTCCGGATTCTTGAGGGCGTAATTCATCCGGTAGCCGATCAGGGACATGGGCGACTGGGTCAGATCGGAATCGGGTTTGCGAACCGCATCGAAACGGACATAGAACAGATTTTTACCTTTGACATATTTGGTCAGTTTGATATTCTCCTTGGCGACATTTTTGGCGACGACCGTATAATTTTTGTCATCAAAAGAGATGGAAACTTTGTTGGTCTGCTTGTTCAATTTGGTATTGATCGCCAGAATGGCCTCGACAAAACTGTTGTTTTTGCCGGCATCATATTTGCGGACGATATAACCGGATTTCTGCTTTTTGGGAATGGAAAGAGCCCATTTGGAAGGACGTAATGCGAGTTTATGGTAACTCTTGCGATCGATCTTTTTAGCGGTGACCCCGGGATCATCGACATGGTAAAATTTGCCCTTCATAAAGGAGACGAGAGTTTTGTATCCGCGGGCCTCGGTCGAAGAGATACCATTCAAACCGGCGAATCCGGTTTTGCCGTATTTTTTACGGAAAGCGATGATCTCGTTGAGTTTTTCCCGGGATGCAGTAAATTTATTCGCCTTGAAAAGGTGACTGAATTCGACGCACAACTTACCGTGCTGCAGACCGAGCCGGATAAATTTCACCCGTTCGGCATAGATTTTGTCAGGAGAAGCTTCGGCGACTTTAAGCGCTTCATCCAGGATTTTCGCCGGGGTGTCGAATACCGCCGGAGTGTAATATTCTGCGGCAGTATGGGCAGCCATAAAACCGACACCGCCGCCCAGAGCGTGCTTGCGGGTGTATTCGATCCAGTAATTGAAGTATTTTTCGACCAATCCGGCAGCCGGTCCAAAGGCGCTGTAATACTCTTTCATGATCGCTTCGACGCTCATTCCCGGTTCTTCACCCAAACGCATATGCATATAGAGCATGGGGCCTTTGGTCGCCCAATTGCCGCGCAGAGAGTCGTAGTCGAAGCCTTTCATGCCGTTGGCGGCGGCATGACGGAGCATTTCGCCGCTCTGCCGGATATCCAGAGCCGGGATGGCGTAGCCGGTGAGCAGATAATTGGGTCGGTAGTTCATCATGATGCCGGTTTTTCCCCAGTTGTCCCAGGTGCGCATGATAAGTTTGTGATCGGTCTCTTTCATGGGATAGTTGCACGCCATACCGGAACCGTAGGGAACAAATTTGCCGTACATCCAGGAAAGATCTTTTTCGATCGTCGGCGGCATGATGTAATCCATATACATCAGGATGGCTACTTTGACATCGGGATTGCGCTTCATTGCTTTGGCGCGCACTCTTTTGGCGAGATCGATATAGCGGTTGGTGGTGGAGTATCCGGCGAATCCAACGGGCTGGGGCGCATCAAGTTTCATACACGCCTTGCAGCGGCAGAATCCGCGGGTATCACCTTCGCCGATACCGAGCCATTCGCCGCCATCCCAGGTATCGAGATAGTATTTTTCGACTTTGGGAGAACTTACGCACCAGCGGAGCCGTTTCTGTCCGTGGAAATAGGCGCGTTTGCCGTCTTCGCGCATGGCGAACATATCCGGATGCTTTTTGAACAGTTTTCCGGAAACGCCGTCGATGTGGCTGGCCGCAGCCGGAGTCGGAATGGAATCACCCTCCTGATGAATGAGCAGATATTGACGCAGATTGTTGTAATAACTTTTCATCGCATCCGGAGTAAAGGTGAGATCCTTGAGATCTTTGGAAATGCGTGGATCTTTGCGCAAAGCGTTGATATCGGAACCGATGCGGTATTTTCGCCACTGGAAAGCGGGTTTTCCGGCGAGCGAATAATTTTCCGGAACCGTGATTGTATTCATTTTGGGAACGACGGTACCCAGTTCGCCCGGCCAGAGCCAGCGGACACCGAGCTGGCGGTCGAGGAATTTGACCACAGCGTAGATCGGACCGCGGCGGGTCAGGCGGTGAAATCCGTTTTCTGCCCAGATTTTCTGAGTCTGTTTGAAAACAGCATTCTCCGGGATCTCATAAAAAACTTTGCCGTCATTTTCACCGCCGGCAAAATAGATATTGCCGTCGATGACCTTGATCTGCCACGCTTCCTGAACAAATTTATCCACGCCCAGACCGGCTTTGGCGGCGGCGGCAGTGGCACCCACAAAAATTTTGGTTCCGGCAGGAGCGTCAGACTCTTTGACGATGGGAATTTCTGCTCCGGAGATCTTTTTAAGATGTTCAGAAAGAATATTGGCGGCGTTTTTTGCCACATCTCCTGCGTTATCTGAAATCACGATAACGGCAGAAGCCTTACCATCTTTGACCAGCGTCACCGGCTTGGCAAATGCCGTACACACCACGGCAGCAGCCACCAGCAGGAAAAATTTTTTCATCATTTGCAATTGTACCTTAGATTATTTGGATTTATCAAATTTATGTTACTATAATTTAATATATCCCGTATTTCATCCGGTTACAATGGCAAAAGGTGCAGGATTTTATCAAAATCGTGCGGAATATTATCAACAGCAGTTAATGTCCCAAATTTTGTAAAACTGCTATATCAGCTTGTAAGGATAATTTTTATTACACCTGAAAATATACTTTATTTCAAGCAATAAAACGGTTCGATTGCAATCGGTGGATGCAGTGTGATGCAAGGTCGAAGGTAAATTAAGGCGAATCAGAGGGAGTGGACTATTGTCCTCGACCGATGATGAGTCCGCCGATTTGCCAAGAGATTGCGCACAATGCGCCACCGCAGGTTATATTTTACAAAAAACGAGACAATCCCCAATAGTAAAAACACCACACCCCGAAGAGAATCTTACCAATTCTCCGGATTTATCTCAAAATAAGCCATACTGTGGGCGCACGCCGGACAAGTTCCGGGGGCTTCGGTACCGGTGTGCAGATATCCGCAGTTGCGGCATCGCCAGACGACCGGCTGCGGCCGCTTGAAAACGGTGCCGTTTTCAACGTGCTTCAACAGCTCCCGGTAACGCTTTTCGTGCTGACGTTCGGAAACACAGACTGCATCAAAAACTTCGGCGACAGCGACGAACCCCTCCTCCCGGGCGATTTGAGCAAATCCCGGGTAGAGCCGGTGCCACTCTTCATATTCACCATCGGCAGCAAGAGCCAGATTGGCGGAGGTGGAGCCGATCACGCCGGCAGGGAAACCGCCGGTGATCTCCAGCATACCGCCTTCAAGAAATTTGAAAAAACGTTCAGCGTGTTCTTTTTCCTGATCGGCAGTTTCGGCGAATATGGCGGCGATCTGCATGAATCCGTCCTTGCGGGCGCGGGAAGAAAAATAGGTGTAACGGTTGCGGGCCTGGGATTCTCCGGCAAAACTCTGCAGCAGATTGCGTTCGGTACAACTTCCTCTCAATGATTGCATAGTATCATCTCCCTGAAAATTTTATGCGGCACCGGTTCCCGGTAAGGCAGTACGGATCATACCGGAAGCAGCGGTGCCGCAGTTTCAATTATTTTGCTTCGCCGGAATGTCCGGTGCCGGTCTGCTCATTTCCGGAAGCAGAGCTGCAATTCTGTGCAAGTGCGCCGGAATTTCCCGTCTTTTTTTCTTCCTTGCACTCATTGTCGCTGCAGGATGCAGTTGGAGTACATTTTTTCACATCCTTGCATTTTCCATCGTGCCGGTGCATGGTTTTGCACTTGTGTTTCTGGGCGCACATGGGACATTCGGCGACTTCGACGGCCTCGACCATCACCATATCGTCACAATCTCCACCGCAGCAATTGGCGCATCCGGCGACACCTCCGGCAACAAGCAAAGCCATTGCCGACAACATGAGAGTTTTTTTCATAACATCTCCTCCTCTTTTAACGGCAGCACCATACCGCCGCTTTTTCTCCTCCGGAGTATAACTATATGCGGTTTTGAAAAAAACTCAATCTGCTTTTACAAAAAAATACAATCTGGATTGGGGAGAGAGGGGTGAGTGTTGCAAATGGTGGTGCTTGGTTTTTGGCTCTTGGGTTGGGAATACTAAGAATTTTAAGAATGCCGGGAATTTTAAGGAGGCGGGAGCGGGTATGCAAGGGCCCCGGTGCCGACAACAAAACAGGGGGGAGCCGCCCCGTCCGACCTGTCCGACAAAACCGCCGCCAGGCGAAACCCAACACTACAAAAATCTTATCATGACCACACTCGCAAAGCGAGCACTTCACTTTGCCGCAGGCAAAACTTCACATTGCGCAGCAATGCTTCACAGCGGATGCAATCCGCCGCTTCACATTGGTTGGCGTTCGCCAACCAATACTAACGCCGGTCGGGCGTTCAGCCCGACAGATCGGCGCGACTCCAGCCAACGCCGCTCTCAAGTGCGGCGGATGGATCGTGAGGCAAGGTCGCCGTCAAGTCAAGGCGGCGGCGAAGGAGTGTACGACTGTACTCGACTGAGCCGACGACCGCCGACTTGACAAGAGATTGCCCACGAGCCGCCGCCGCTTTACAGCTGTTCCTGAACCATGCATTTTTTGCCAGTTTTCATACTTTCGACCAGCGCACAACCGGTCAGCACCGCCTGAACTCCATCCATCAAAGTCGGAGCGCCGGGAGCCGGGGGCTCGCTGAAAATATCCGTGAACACATTCAAATCAGCACCGCCGTGACCGCCGCTGCCTTCGGCAAATTCGATCTCTTCAAAGCCCGGCTGACGGAAGCGGAACAAACGCAGCGTGGAGGTGTAGACCAGATGATCGTCGTGCACATTCTGATCGCTGGCGACGACTTCGCGGCAGTAGGTGTGGCGGGATTCCAGACGCCCGGTTTCGCCCTCGACGATGATGATCTCACCCTCGTACTGGGCATGGGCGCACAGCGAATAACTGCACATCACGCCGTTGGCAAATTTGATCGAAGCGGTGTAGTTGTCTTCAATATCGATCTCCGGAGAATAGATGCACAGATCCGGAGTGTACATATCCGACTGGAATATCTTGCGGTTGTAATCCCGGTAATCCGGACACTCTTTGGCATACTGGCAGGTGTGGCAGTTGACACCTTCGTATTTGTGCGGCACTTTGCTGCCGTAGGCGGTAAGACAACCGTCAGCCATGACTTCAACAGCGTAGGAATTCAGCAGAAAGTTCATCTTGTCAAAGTGGTGGCAACTCTTGTGGAGCTGCAAGCCGTTGGAGTTTTTGCGCCGGGAATTCCAGCGGCGGAAGTAACTGGTGCCGTGGAAACGGTCGAGCATTTCGGCGTATTCCATGCGCATGACTTTGCCGATGGCGCCCTGATCGATCAGCTCTTTCATTTTGAGAGTCATCGGCAGATAGCGGGCATTGTGGCTGGTAACGGCGAAAACTTCCGGGTTGCGATCCCGGGCGGCGAGGATCTCGCGGCACTGTTCGGCGTTGATGCAGAGCGGCTTTTCCGAAACGCAGGCGATCTTGCGATCCAAAGCCTTGACGATATACTCTTTATGAGTGGCATCGACGGTGCTGACGATCACCATATCCGGAGCGACAGTTTTGCACATTTCGTCAAAATCGGTGAATGCCGGGACATCTTCCAGACCGTAAGTCTCTTTGAAGCCTTTCATTTTTCCCGGGTCGCAATCCATAATACCGACGATTTTATAGGAATCGGCAAATTTGTTGCGAAGCGTATTGACAAACGCAGTTGCCCGCATACTGGCACCGACAAGGACGACTTTTCTCATAAAAAAATTGCTCCACTTTGTAAAGTTATTTTCCTTTAACTAAATTAAAATATACATTGGATAATTTGAGAAGTCAAGTTGAAAAATTGAAAAACAGACCAACTCTTCGGTAGAATTGAATTTTGACCTTTTTGCTCTCCGCAGCTGGGAGCTGCTTGAAAAATGTATTACTTCGCTGGAAATCAGGCAGATCATCGATGTTCCGGCGGACATTATTTTCAGAGAAACATTTTCATAATCTCGCATCCGGCATTCTGCATTCCCGGCAGCTGAAAAAAATTTCTGCTGCCGGGATTTCTTTTTTGTCCGAAACGCTTATAGTGGTTCTGTGGGAAAACCGAAATTTCAACAGAAAGGAAAATTTACCATGGACACCATTCAAAATCAACTCAATTCTGTCCTTAAAATGACCCGGGGGATGATTCTTTTCCGGGCACTCATCATGCTGATCCTCGGCATCTGTATGATTTTTGCTCCATTGCAAACATTGTGGTGGATGACCATCTGCATCGGAGCGATCGTCCTGATCGACGGAGTAATGCTGCTTTCCGCTTCTCTGCAAAATCAAAACGAATTGCGTGGCGTGATGCTGATAAATGCCGCTTTGCTGATTATTCTGGGCGTATTTTCGCTCATTTCACCTCTTATAATGGATATGGTATGGGTGATGATGCTCGGAATATGGCAGCTTCTGTCCGGATTGCAATATCTGTTTTTGCGCAAACGCGCCCGCCACACCTTCTTTACTCTGGTCACCGGAATACTCTCCGTGCTTGCCGGACTCTTTTTCCTGCTGCTGCCTTTCGGCGGCCTGCTGGCGGCGACCTGGCTGATTGCGATTGTACTGCTGACCAGCTCTGCAATGAATTTTGCAACAGCGTTTAAGCTGTGAATAGCGGGGTTGTTGGCGCCCTGGGCACTGCATTTGCGGCAGCACCACCGCCGTCAGGCGGAACTCAATACTACCTCTCGCCGGTCGGGCGTTCAGCCCGACAGATCGGCGCACCACCAACCAACCTCGCAAGGAGCGATATCGCTTTGCCACCAAACCGGCGGATGGATCGTGCGGCAAGGTCGCCGTCAAGTCAAGGCGGCGGTGAAGGAGTGTACGACTGTACTCGACTGAGCCGACGACCGCAAACTTGACAAGAGATTGCCCACGAGGTGCCGCCGGTTTTATTTTCCTGATGCTTCGTGCATCATGTCCTGAAATTCCTGTCTGGACAATTCGGCAAGATGCTTACCTTTGCGGGCAAGTTTCTCATTGAATTTGATCGTCGTTTCCGTCATACGTTCGTGGGTTTCCTCACTGCCGCCGACCAAACAGAAATTATCCCCTTTAGTGATCCGCTTCTGACCGTCGGCGTGATCAAATCCCATTCCGAGGAGCATGGCATCCCGGTTCGGATTCTGATTTTGCATCATAATATTTTTTCTCCGGTAAAAATTTCATCGTGACAGTAATATAGTGCTATTTTTTCATAAGGCAAGGAAAATCCGGTCCCGAAGCGTAAAAAAATGGATTTTTCAGCAGATTTTTTCACTTACGGCCATTGACAGAAAGCCATTTCGGT
>JAEIGA010005135.1_pt1 | contig 20098 bp, 19 predicted proteins | sample 9270691 | NCBI WGS metagenome assembly JAEIGA01 (sample SAMN17057246, study PRJNA624740) | gut metagenome | biome: biome; isolation source: fecal sample | host: Bos grunniens | place: China: Xizang | collected 2019 | reverse complement strand
GAATTGTTGCTGGACAGTACAAGACCGATTGGTAAAACCCTGAATACTGACATCGGACGCCCGAAGAGCACTTCTGCGGGTGTCCTACTTCAGTGTCAGGAGGCTACGCAGCAGCGCTGGCACGTCCTGCGCGCCACCTACGCTCGGGAGCTCAAGGTTCAGACCGCCCTCCAGGAAAAGGGCATCCGCACCTTCATCCCGATGATGTGGCAGAGATGCCCGGTCAAGCCGGGCATGACGACACCGTCATCCCCGACCCGATCGGGGATCCCCCGCAAGCTCGTCCCAGCCGTCAGCGGCCTGGTCTTCGCCCTCGCGACCCGCGAGGCCCTCGACCTCTACATCCGCAGCTTCGGTGATGCCCGCCCGGTCAACTACTACTGGGACCGCACCACCAACGCCCCGCTCACCGTCCCGGCCAAGGCCATGGAAGATTTCATCACCATCGCCTCCACCCTCGACGAGGATCTGATCTACCTGACTGAGGTAAGCGAGAAGCTCAGGGAAGGGCATGAGGTCACAATCCTCGAAGGCCCCTTCAAGGGCGTACAGGGCAGGATCGTCCGCATCAAAAAGAACAGGAGGGTCATGGTGGAGCTCCCCGGAATGATGGCCGTAGCATCGACCTATGTGAAGCCGAACTATCTAAAATTATAAAATATAACGCTATGGAAAAGACTCAGATTCTTAACAGAGAAGCAGCCAATAACCAGAGCACGATTTACGCTTATTACAATGAAATGTCCTATACATGGATAGCTTATGGTTATTCAGCGTACAGCCTAAGACTACTTGTCAAGGGATACCAGAAAGACTGTTTCAGGGGATACTCAAGTGATTTTGAACTACCATACACAGTCGTTGATGGTAAAATACTTAATCGTATTTTCGAACGATTAGGTAAAAATATCACGGTTTTTGATAAAGAGGTAACTTTTGAAGTTACTAATCCCTTTGACATGGACGAATATAATAAATGGGTTGAAAGACTTAAAGATGAGGCTAAAGACTCATCTAAGTTCTCAGTCAGTACACCGGTAAGTCATCTTGTTCCCAAAGATAAGTTTATTAAAGACGGAATGTCATCCTTTGCAAAGAATTCAAAACGAATTTTCGATTTCTTTGTCGCAACAATTCTGCTGATTCTTTGTTCTCCAGTCTTTCTGATAATTTATATTGCTATTAAATGCGATGATAAAGGACCAGCTATTTTTAAGCAGGAACGTATAGGACGTTTTGGTCGTCCATTCTATATATATAAGTTCAGGACAATGGTGATTGATGCAGAAAAAGGTGGTCCTGAGTTGAGCCATGGTAGCGGAACTGGTGATAATCGCCTAACTAAAGTGGGCGCTTTCCTCAGAAGACATCATCTTGATGAGTTACCTCAATTGTGGAATGTATTCTGTGGGGACATGGCATTAGTAGGTCCTCGTCCAGAAAGAAAATATTATATAGACCAGATTCTTGAATATGATAAAAGATATACGTATCTCTATCAGATTCGCCCAGGCGTAACTTCATACGCAACATTCTATAACGGATATACTGATACAATGGAGAAGATGCTTCGGCGTTTGGAGTATGATCTTTATTATCTCGGCCATCGTTCATGGAGATTTGATATCAAGATTATATTCATGACTGCTTTGGCTGTAATCTTCGGTAAGAAATTTTAAAAGTTGAATAATATATGTCAGTTTTCGAAAACAAAACCCTGTTAATCACCGGTGGTACAGGTTCATTCGGTAACGCTGTACTTCGTCGTTTCCTTCAGAGCGACATCAAGGAAATCCGTATTTTCTCGCGCGATGAGAAGAAGCAGGATGATATGCGTCATCACCTTCAGGCAGCATATCCTGAAGTAGCGCATAAGGTTAAGTTCTACATCGGTAACGTTCGTAACCGCGAGTCAGTTGACGTAGCGATGCGCGGTGTAGACTACGTTTTTGCAGCTGCTGCTCTTAAGCAGGTCCCTTCATGCGAGTTCTTCCCAATGGAGGCTACAATGACAAACGTTATCGGAACAAACAACGTACTCCTTTCGGCAATTGATCATGGTGTAAAGAATGTTGTAGTTCTTTCAACTGACAAGGCAGCTTACCCGATCAACGCAATGGGTATATCAAAGGCTCTTATGGAAAAGGTCGCAATCGCCAAGGGACGTGAACTTGGAGAGAATGCTGAAACTACAATCTGTTGTACACGTTATGGTAACGTTATGGCATCACGTGGCTCGGTTATTCCTCTTTGGGTTGAGCAGATCATGGCCGGCAAGCCAATCACTATCACAGACCCTAACATGACTCGTTTCATGATGACTCTTGATGATGCTGTGGATCTAGTTATCTATGCATTCACTCACGGTCATAATGGTGACCTCTTCGTTCAGAAGGCTCCTGCTGCTACTCTTGAGACTCTTGCTGAGGCTTTGAAGCAGATCTATTCTAAGGTTGATCCTAAGTATGGTGAGACAGAAGTCAAGGTTATCGGAACACGCCACGGAGAGAAACTTTACGAGACTCTCGTGACTCGTGAGGAGATGGCTAAGGCAATTGATATGGGTAACTATTACCGTATCCCTTGCGACAATCGTGACCTCAACTACGACAAGTTCTTCACTGAGGGCAACGAGGACATGACCAAGATTGAGGATTACCACTCTCACAACACTGGCCGCCTTGACGTAGAAGGCATGAAAGAACAGCTCATGCGCCTCCGCTTCATCCAGGAAGACCTCGGCCTCCTTCCACGTGCAAAAGCTCGTGATATCCGCAGTGAGTAATTAACCGTCATCCAAAACATAACTCTGTCATCCTGAGCTTTCCTCCTGTCATCCTGAGCGAAGCGAAGGATCTTAAAAAACGATAATGAAAATCCTAGTAACAGGCGCAAAAGGCTTCGTAGGCAAGAACCTCTGCGCCCAATTGAACAACATAAAAGAAGGCAAGGCAAAGTGCTATGGTGATCTCACTGTAAGTGCAGTCTACGAGTACGACATCGACTCAACAGTCGAAGACCTCGACAAATACTGCTCTGATTGTGACTTCGTCTTCAACCTTGCCGGAGTCAACCGTCCTCAGACTCCTGAGGAGTTCATGCAGGGTAACTTCGGCTTTGCTTCACTTCTTCTTGATACTTTGAAGAAGCATAACAATACTTGCCCGGTAATGATCTCAAGCTCCATCCAGGCAACTCTCGCAGGTCGTTTTGGTACAAGCGAGTACGGAAAGAGCAAGAAGGCAGGTGAGGAGTTGATGTTTGAGTATGAGAAAGAGACCGGAGCAAAGGTTCTCGTTTACCGTTTCCCAAATCTCTTCGGAAAATGGTGTCGTCCGAACTACAACTCTGCAGTTGCAACCTTCTGCAACAACATAGCTAATGATCTTCCAATCCAGGTAAACGACCGTTCAGTTGAGATGGAACTTCTCTACATCGATGACCTCGTTGAGGAGATGATCGATGCGTTGAAGGGCAATGCTCATCGTTGCGAGTTTGAAGGAGTGGAGACTGTTCCAGCTGACAATGGACGTTATTGCTATTGTCCTATAACTCATAAGATTACTTTGGGTGAGATTGTAGATTTGATCTACAGCTTCGTAGAACAGCCAAAGACCTTGATGATTCCTGAGATTCCTGAGAACTCTTTTGCAAAGAAGCTCTACAGCACATACTTGAGCTACCTTCCAAAGGAGAAAGTATCTTTCCCTTTGAAGATGAATGTTGATAACAGAGGATCATTCACTGAACTAGTGCACACCTTGAATTGCGGACAGGTATCAATCAACATCAGCAAACCAGGCATCACCAAAGGCCAGCATTGGCACAACACCAAATGGGAGTTCTTCATCGTTGTGAGTGGACATGGACTCATTCAGCAGAGAAGGGTCGGCTCAGATGAAGTGTTGAACTTTGAAGTGAGTGGTGATAAGATCGAAGCAGTTCACATGCTTCCAGGCTACACCCACAACATCATCAACCTCTCCGATACTGAGAATCTTGTGACAGTTATGTACTGTAATGAGATCTTCAATCCTAATAAACCAGACACCTATTTCGAACCAGTAGAATAATCTAATATCGACCAATGCTCTCCTTTGTCATTTCGAGCGAGCGCAGCGAGTCGAGAAATCTATAAAACCATTATGGAACTAAAAACAAACTATAGCGACATCCAGTTCAAGAACGACGGTCGCCTCAAACTCCTGATCATCGTAGGTACTCGTCCTGAGATCATCCGCCTTGCAGCGGTAATCAACAAGTGCCGCAAGTACTTCGATTGTATACTTGCGCATACAGGTCAGAACTATGATTATAACCTCAACGGTGTATTCTTTAGAGATTTGAAGCTTGCAGATCCTGAGGTTTACATGGATGCAGTAGGCGACGACCTGGGATCGACAATGGGCAACATCATCAACGCATCATACAAGCTTATGGTTCAGACTAAGCCAGATGCAGTGTTGGTTCTTGGTGATACTAACTCTTGTCTTTCTGTGATTGGAGCAAAGCGTCTTCACATTCCAATATTCCACATGGAAGCAGGAAACCGTTGCTTTGACGAGTGCCTTCCAGAGGAGACAAATCGTCGTATCGTAGATATTATCTCAGACGTGAACATCTGTTACTCTGAGCACGCCCGCCGCTACCTCAACGCAAGCAGCGTAGCACCGCAGAGAACATATGTTTCAGGATCACCAATGGCAGAAGTACTTCATGAGAACCTTGCAGAGATCGAGGCATCAGATGTTCACGCTCGTCTCGGTCTTGAGAAAGGCAAGTACATCCTTCTTTCAGCACATCGTGAGGAGAATATCGATACAGAGAAGAACTTCCTCTCTTTGTTCACTGCAATTAACAAGATGGCAGAAAAGTACGACATGCCTATCCTTTACAGCTGCCATCCACGTAGCCGTAACCGTCTCGAGGCTTCAGGCTTCCAGCTCGATCCACGTGTTATCCGTCAGGAACCTCTCGGATTTCATGACTATAACTGCTTGCAGATGAATGCGTTTGCAGTAGTATCAGACTCAGGTACACTTCCTGAGGAAAGCTCATTCTTCACAAGTGTTGGACATTCATTCCCTGCAGTATGTATCCGTACATCAACCGAGCGTCCAGAGGCTCTCGATAAAGGATGTTTCATCCTCGCAGGTATCAACGAGCATGATCTCCTCCAGGCAGTTGATGTAGCAGTTGAGATGGTAAAGAATGAGGATAACGGTATTCCAGTTCCTAACTACACTGATGAGAATGTATCTACTAAGATAGTTAAGCTGATCCAGAGCTATACTGGTGTTGTAAATAAGATGGTTTGGAGGAAGGAGTAAGGGATTCAAACGAAAAATTGTTACAATATCACTCTTTCCTATAATTTTGGTAAACACCTACTTCATATCTAATTTATGTAAATATGATATCTTTTTTAAAGAAACTATATCATAGCTATAAAGTTAGAAAAACACAAAAGAGTGTCCTAGCTAGTGCTATTGTTGGTAAAGAACCTTTGATATTTGAGGCAGCACGTGTCCAATTATTATCATCATCGCGTGAAAACGTAATAATTGGCGACTATTTTAACTTTAAAGGTACAATTGTATCACAATATAACGGTAAAGTAGAAATCGGTCATCATTGTCTTGTTGGTCCCGGTTGTATATTAGGCGCTGTTGATAAGGTTATTCTGGGTGACTATGTCCGCTTGTCTGTAAACGTAATTTGTATTGATAATAATAACCATCCCATTCACCCTGAAGATAGAAAAATAATGAATTCTACAAACCTGTTTTCTGAGTATAAAACATGGAAATATGCACGTTCTGCACCGATTATAATTAATGATAACGTTTGGATAGGACGAAATTCGATAATCTGTAAGGGTGTTACTATTGGTAGAAATTCTATTGTGGCCGCTGGAAGTGTTGTTACAAAGGATGTTCCTGAAAACTGCATTGTTGCTGGTAACCCAGCAAAGATTGTTAAAACGGAGATTGATAAGGAACCTCGAATGATTAATAATATTTAAATATCGATCATATATTTCAATGTCAGATAATACACGAATTGCAAGAAATACTATATATCTTTATCTCAGGTCATTAATAGTCCTGATTATATCTTTATATTCATCAAGGATATTACTATCAACATTAGGTGTTGTAGATTATGGCATTTATAATGTTGTCGGTGGTGTAGTTGCAATGTTGTCTTTTCTTAATACTTCTATGGCTGCTACATATCAGAGGTATTTTAATTATGAGACGGGCAAGAATAATCTTCAAGCATTAACGAATTTATTCAAAACAAGTATTACTGTTCAAATTATATATGCGGCTATTATATTGCTTTTAGCCGAGACTATCGGATTATACTATATTAACAATTATTTGGTATTACCTCCTGAAAGACTAGCCGCAGCTAAGTTTGTTTACCAAGTATCTGTACTATCATTTATCATATCCATGATGCAAGTGCCATTCAATGCGCTTATAATATCTCATGAACGCATGGGTATATTTGCTTTAATTTCAATATTAGATACGATACTAAAGTTTGCATTAATACTCATATTAAAGTATATTCCAGCAGATAGCTTGATTATTTATGCATTAATGGTTTTAGGAGTGACTGTTTTTGATCTATCGTTATATGTTAGTTATTCTAAACATAAATTTAGTGAGTGTCATATCTCTTTAAAATATGACAAGGATAGTCTTAAATCCATGTTATCTTTTGGCGGATTTGGTATGATTAGTACTTTATCTAATACTTTGAAGAGTCAGGGCATTAATATACTTTTAAATCTTTTTTTTGGACCTATAGTTAACGCTGCTAGAGGAGTTGCATATCAAGTGTTAACATCAGTCGAACAATTTGTGACTTCGTTTCAGACTGCATTCAGACCTCGTTTGACTAAATTATATGCTGAAGGAAATATCAATGCAATGTATGATTTATATCATTCTGCGACGAAGTTGTCATTTTATATAATGTGGTGTCTTGCACTGCCACTTATAATTGAGACACCTTTCATTTTGCAATTGTGGCTAGGGGAAAATATCCCCGGTTATTCTATAATTTTTACAAGATTGGTATTATTAACTGCGGTTGTTTCTACTTATGCAAATCCAACGTCTTGCATTGCATATGCAACAGGCAATATTAAAAAGTTTACAATATGGGTTAGTGGCTTAAATTTGTTGATAATCCCTATTGCATTTGTTTTATTTAAATTCGGTTTCCCACCAGAAACTGCGATGATTGTCAGTTTGATAATTTCTGTATTTGCTCAAATTGTTCGACTTATAATATTAAAGACTTTAATAGAATTTTCGTTTCAGAATTACATAAAAAGGGTTATACTACCAACTTTAACTGTTGCAATAACTTCTTTTGTTGTAGCGTCTATTATCCATTCTATAATTGCGGATACTATGCTGCTTCATTTATCAAGTTGTGCAATAGCTGTATTAAGCGTTATGATGTCTATATATATATTTGGTTTAAGTCAGTCTGAAAGAAATATAGTAAAAGCGTATATAATGAAGATAATTTATAGAAAATCTTAATTGTTGACTAGTTTGAGAGAAAGGTGTTTTAAACATTAGGCCACACGCTACATTAAATTGAATTATTACACTTTCATATAAAGATGAGTTGAATATGGCAAAAAGGGAAAACCTATCACTTATTATATACTACATAGTTTTATTGTTAATACTTTCTTTAAAGACAAGTGTTGGCTCTGAACCTCCTATGATATTACGCTTGGCATATCTAGGAGCATTAATATTACCTTGTATATTAACTAAGAGAGTTAGCTATCCTGCTATAATTACACTTTTTCTGACTGTCGGTCATTATGGCTTTTCTTATTCATATATGCCTTATATGACATATATATACGGACTTTTAACGATTGTAATGACTCTCTTGTTATATTCTCCTTATCGACGTTTGAATGATACTCCACCAATATTCTTTGTGATTTTTACAATTTATGTATTTATAGTTGATTTTTTAACTGGAATAGACCGACATAATGCTCATTTCCCAGAGGATGTTGATTGGTGCTTCCTTATGCTATTATGTTTTTTCTATTTTACAGTTGGAAATTATAAAAAGACTCAAGCACAGTTTGATATTGCTTTTATTTCGATTACAATAGTTCTTTCAATATATTTCCTGTCGTATCGTGATGTCTTTATACAAGACTATGATTCCCAGTCTGGTCTTGAGCGCTCTGGTTGGGCTGATCCAAATTATTTCGGTATGGTTATAGGAATGGGCGCCTTGATAGGAGTATATAAGATATTAAGTTCTGGTTGGAAACATCTCAATTTTATAGAAAAATTACCATATTTATCAGCAGTTATTATCTCATTACCAACCTTATTGTTGAATGCATCTCGCGGAGCTTTACTATCTTTGATAGTAAGTTTTGTTTTTATTTTGTTATTTTCGAAAGTTGAGTTTAAGTATAAATTAGCTCTAACAATTATAGCTTCTATTGGTATCTTATGGCTGTACCAAAATCAATATTTTGAATTGCTTATGTATCGAATAGAAGCCGATGATGGTACAGGATCTAGTCGTACTGTCATTTGGGAACATAAACTCCAACTGTATTCTCAAGGAAATATCCTGCAATGGCTTTTTGGTTATGGATATACAGGTGGTTTTTATCTTACAGGTAGAGCACTAGGATTTCATAATGATTTTATTGCTTTTTTAGTTGATTATGGTATTGCTGGATTAGGTATGTTTTTATACATGTTATTTTATCCATTATCTGTCGTTAGAAGAAATTCAGAAAACCATTCACTGGTTATTGCAATTATTGTATATCTGATCATTGGTTGTTTCACTCTGGAGCCTTTTACTCATGCATTGATGATGTTTTTTGCATTCTATTTCTATGCTTTAATTTCTGCAAAGATAAATTCTAAGTAATATTTCTAGAATGTTTAGTATTCTAAGCATTGTATATTCTTAAATTTGTTATTTAATGAAGAAGATTTTATTTATAATTCCTAAACTAGCGACAGGAGGAACCAATTCTTCTTTAGAGTCTCTTTATCTACAACTTAAGGATAAATATGAGATATCGGTATTTTCTCTGTCACATCACCCTATAAGTCATAATTATTCATTCTGTAAAGTTCTACTACCTAAGGATTATTTCTTATCGCTTATATATGCTAATTTTTCCGATCAAAAGGGAATTAATAAGGTTATTGCATTCTTTGTTAAATTCTTGCGTACTGTAATGAAGTTTTTGGGTTCTGATCTAGGACAAAGAAGGTCAAAGTATGTCGTAGCTCGATTGGAAAAGAAATATTCTTATGATTATGTGGTTGCTTATCAAGAGGGAAATGCAACACATTTCGCAGCATTGTTTAAAAACCCTAACAAACTGGCATGGATTCATGTTGATTATAGCAAATATTTACAATCTGGCACATCAGAAGAAGCTATATATTCGGCATTTAGTAAAGTTATAAGTGTGTCTGAATATACGACATCAGTTTTCAAACAACGCTATCCTTCGTTGTCAGGGAATGCCATTGCAATTCATAATCTTATAGATCCATCTAGGGTCATTGCTTTGTCAAAAGAGAAAATTGATGATGAACGATTTATTGCGGATAAATTCACTATATTGTCTGTAGGACGTTTCGCTAAAATTAAGCGTTTTTCTGAGGTTCCGCGTATTGCATCTATCCTGAAAGTCATGGGGGTAAAGTTTAAATGGTATATTTTAGGACCATCCTATCAACTTTCAGAGGTCGAGGAATTTCAGACAAATATGAAAAAGTATGGTGTTGATGATTCTGTTGAATGGCTGGGCGGAAAGGCTAATCCATATCCATATTTTGCAGCAGCAAATTTGTATGTCTGTCTGTCAGAGTCAGAGGCGTGTCCAATGGTGTTTAAGGAGGCTAGAATTCTAGGACTACCGATTGTGAGTACAGACTTTCCTTCTGCTTATGAATTTATTGATCAAAATAGTGGTATAATATCTGATTTGCAAGATGTCCCGACAGCAATTGTTTCAGTTAAGCAGCAAATAGATCAGGGTTTTTGTGTTGAATATAGTGAGCACGATAATCATATTCTTCTGGATAAAATATGTAAATTATTTTAGCATAAGTTAGGTGTTTGCTTTATTTGGTGAACCTTATTTTTAAACGTGTTCATTATATGTTAAAAAATAAACTCAAATATTTTATCCCAAAGGTTGCAAATAGAATTGCGGTAGAAAAGAACCGCATATGGAAATATATTGATGTAGAGCATATTTCATGCTGCGGATATATTGGATTTAGTGATCTGTCTTCTTTCAAGGGACGTTTGATTGAAATGTTGGGTGCTTTTGATAGAGATTTGTTAATTGGTATCACCGAGGAAGATAGAAAGTTAATAACGAATTCTGCCCAGCAGGCATTGTGTCATAGATTTGATCTACTTGGAAGCGGCTCTTATTACTTAGAACCTATTGATTGGCAGATTGACTTTAAGTCTGGTGCAAAGTGGGAGAAAGTATTTTATCGTGATTTAACTACGCCTAAGGGAGCTGATATTAAGGTGCCCTGGGAATTGAGCCGGTGTCAACATTTATTGTGGCTTGGAGAGGCGTGGCTTCTATCTGGTAAGGAGGAATTTGCACAGGAGGTAATTAATCAAATTAATTCGTGGATTGATAATAATCCATTGATGTACACGGTTAATTGGATATGTTCAATGGATGTAGCTTTCCGTGCTGTTAATTGGATTTACTCCCTTAATATGATATCATCATATAAAGGTTTTGATGACGACTTTGCGAATAAGGTTTCGCGAAGCTTGTGGCAGCATGGATTCTTTATCATTAATAACTTAGAAAAAGTAATTCCATATAGTAATAATCACTATACCTCCGATCTTGTGGGCCTTTTGTATTTAGGAGAGTTATTTTCAACGTCAAAAGTCGGCCGTAAGTGGTTCAGGTTTGCATACAAGGAGTATTGTTCTGAATTGCAAAAGCAAGTATTACCATCTGGAGTGCATTACGAAAAAAGTGTATCATACCATCGTTTGATGGTTGAAATGATGTCATATCCGCTTTATATGTTGCAGAGGCTCGGTCATCGTATAGAGCCTGATATAATAAGCAGAATACAGAAGATGTATGATTATGTTGCGATGTATATAAAACCAAATGGCTTAGCTCCATTAATTGCAGATAATGATGATGGGCGTTTTCTTCCTTTCGTTTGTCGAGATTTTAGAAATCACTGCTATTTAGTCGATAATATGAGCGTTGAAAATCGAATAGTTGCATTAGGTATGGATACCTATTGCCGAGAAATTTCAACGGGGAAGATACTTTATGAAGATGCCGGAGTTACCATTATACATGAGGGGAATGATTATTTATATATAAGCAATAGTGGTTATAGCAAATATCCTGAATCTGATGATGTAATAATACCGACACACACTCATAACGATTTACTTTCTTTTGAGTTGTCGTTATGTGGTATTGATGTTATAGTTGATTCCGGAACTTATCTTTATACTTCATCAATTAAGGATCGCAATGCTTTTCGTTGTACCGCAAAGCATAATACGATTGTTGTAGATAATGAAGAGCAAAATGAAATGCTAACACCATTTTATTTAAAAAGGAATGTACATATTGGAAAGCTAAGGCAATTGTCTGACGGATGTTATATCGGAGATTATAGAACTATAGTGGGCAAAATGGACCACGCTAGAATGTTTAACTTTAGAAAAGGACAATTAATAATAGAGGATCGTTTAACTAAGCATGGCAGTTCTCATGTCGCTAAACAATATTTCCATTTTGCCGAAGGGGTGTTGCCTGCCATCGAAGATGATAGTTTAGTACTTGGTTCTGGGATAAAGTTGCTGTTCAGTACGCCTCCTTCTCATATTGAAATTATCGATGATAAAATTTCACCCTCATTTGGCAGATTGGTTAGCACTAAAACAGCTATTGCTACATATGAGTTCAATGATCAGATAAATATAATTACTACTATAACATATGGAAACAAATAAAGAATATAAGGTTGCTCTAGTTCTTTATACATCTGGGCTGGATTATGATGACCGTATTAGAAAGGAAATACTTACAATTCAGAAATACTATCCCAATATTAGATTTAAGATTTTTGCTGTTGATTCAAATAACAGAGAAGAAAGCGGCGTAACAAGTTATGGCGTTGAATATAGAATACCATACCTTAAAAGTCGCGATAAATATAAGTCTGGTAGTAGTACATATATAAAAGCATGGGACTTTTATAAGTCTATAAAACGAGACTTAAAACAATTTGATGCAGTATGGTGCGCAGATGTTGAAACGTTTCTGTTTGCTTTATTGCTTAAAAATAAACCAATACTTTGGGATTTGCATGAACTGCCAACTATATTTATGAAAAGTTGGTGGAAGAAAATGTTATTCCGCTTTGCGGAACGAAGAGTTAAGATAATGCTACATGCAAATGAACCTCGTCTTAATTATTTAAGCTCTATAGGATTAGTAAAACATATTGATAAACAATTTGTTCTAAGAAATTATCCCGATTTCAATGAAATAGATTCCGAGTATGATGACACATATTTTAGCTTTATAGAGTGGCTTGGTAATGATAAGTGTGTCTATTTGCAAAGTATTGTTTCAACGGATCGAGCAGATGAGGAATCACTAGGAGCTGTACTTGCTGTACCTCAGTTAAAAGCTGTTGTTGTAGGACGCATCGGAAACGGACGAATGGCGCGCTTTGAGGAGTTATTTGGAAAAGAAACATTAGCTCAGCGTGTGTTTTTTGCAGGCCAGCAGAAACAATTGAAAACACCTCAATATATACGTAAGTGTATTATGAGTTTAGTGTTCTATAAAAATACCAGTATGAATAATTGGTATTGTGAACCTAATCGCTTATTTCAAAATATAATAAATGGTAATCCGGTAGTGGTTGGAAATAATCCTACGATGATAGATGTTGTTGAAAAGTCTGGTGTTGGTGTTTGTGCTAATACTGATGGATCTGATAGGGATGAGATTGTTGCGGCTATTCAGCAAGTCTTGTCTAATATGGATTCTCTAAAAGAAAATCTAAAGGCATCAGATGGTAAGTGGCTATGGTCGTCACAAGATGACATAATCAAACATATAGTTGATAAGTTTTTAAATAAATAAGTATAAATCTATAATATAATTATTATGAAAGCATGTTTTATGGGCTTAGGCTACATTGGCCTGCCAACAGCAATTATCGCCGCAAAGCACGGCGTACAGGTAACAGGAGTTGATATTAATCCTAGAGTAGTTGAGATGACTAACAAGGGTAAACTCCATATTATTGAACCAGGAATGGAGGAGATGCTACAGGAAGTTGTAGCTTCTGGAGCATTGAAGGCGTCTACAACTCCTGAGGTTAGCGATGCTTACTTCATGGTGGTTCCTACTCCTTTCAAGGGTAATCATGAGCCAGATACATCTTATGTTGAGGCTGCTACAAGAGCCGTACTTCCACTTTTGAAGGAAGGTGACCTTTATGTGATCGAGTCTACTTCACCGGTTGGTACAACTGATAAGATGGCTGCGATCATCTTTGCAGAACGCCCAGAACTTAAGGATAAGATCTACATCGCATATTGCCCTGAGCGTGTGCTTCCTGGTAATGTGATTTATGAGCTCGTACATAACGACCGTGTTATCGGTGGTATGAATGAGGCATCTACAGATAAGGCTATCGAATTCTATAAACAGTTCGTTACAGGTACCCTTCATAGAACAAACTGCAAGACTGCAGAGATGTGTAAGCTTACAGAAAACTCATCACGTGACGTGCAGATTGCATTCGCTAATGAACTTTCACTTATCTGTGACAAGGCTGGTATCAATGTATGGGAACTTATCAACCTTGCAAACAAGCACCCAAGAGTAAACATTCTTCAGCCAGGTTGTGGTGTAGGTGGTCACTGTATCGCTGTTGACCCTTACTTCATTACAGCTGACTTTCCAATGGAGTCAAAGATCATCGCTTCAGCTCGTGAGATCAATAACTACAAGTCTTTCTGGTGCGCTGAGAAGGTTCAGAATGAGATGCTTAAGTTCGAACTTGCTCATGGCCGCAAGCCATGGGTGGCAATGATGGGTCTCGCTTTCAAACCAAACATTGATGACCTCCGCGAATCACCTGCTAAGAGCATTACTACTAAGGTAATGCAGAGCTGTAATAACGCTCAACTTCTTGTCGTAGAACCTAATGTTGAGGAGCACAATGTCTTTAAGCTTACTAACTATAAGGAAGCTTATGAGAAAGCAGATATCGTTGTATTCCTTGTGAACCATAGAGAGTTTGCTGAACTTAACTATCGTGAAGACGTTAAGGTTCTTGATTTCTGCGGAACTTTTAAGAAGTAATCTATGAAAAAAGTAATGTTGGTCTTCGGAACTCGTCCCGAAGCAATCAAGATGGCTCCGCTTGTAAAGGAGTTCCAGAAGTATCCTGAGACATTTGAGACTATAGTTTGTGTCACCGGTCAGCATCGTCAGATGCTTGACCAGGTGCTACAGATATTCGATATCACTCCTGACTATGACCTCAATATCATGAAGCAAGGCCAGGATCTGTATGATGTTACTGCACGTGTTCTTACAGGTATGCGTGATGTGCTTAAGGAGACTCAGCCTGATGTTGTGCTTGTTCATGGTGATACTACAACATCTACCGCTGCTGCTCTGGCTGCGTTCTATCAGCAGATTCCAGTGGGTCATGTTGAGGCCGGTCTCCGTACTCATAATATCTATAGCCCATGGCCTGAGGAGATGAACCGTCAGATTACAGGACGCATCGCAACATATAATTTTGCTCCAACTCCTCTCAGCAAGCAGAACCTCCTTCGTGAGGCTGTCGCTGAAGAATCAATCACAGTAACAGGTAACACTGTAATCGATGCTCTTTATTGGGTGGTTGACAAGATCAAGAACGATGCTTCTTTGAACGCTGAACTTGAGGGCATACTTAAGACTTCGGGATATGACGTGAACAGGCTCGCTGGAGGTAAGAAACTCGTTCTGATCACAGGCCATAGAAGAGAGAACTTCGGTGATGGATTCATCAACATGTGTACAGCGATCAAGGATCTTACAGTTAAGTATCCTGATGTAGACTTCGTATATCCTATGCACCTCAATCCTAATGTGCGTAAGCCGATCCATGAAGTGTTCGGAGAGGACCTCTCTAATCTTGATAACATGTTCTTCATTGAGCCGCTTGAGTACCTCAGTTTCGTATATCTGATGGAGAAGTCGACAATCGTTCTTACAGACTCCGGCGGAATTCAGGAGGAGGCTCCAGGACTTGGCAAGCCGGTACTCGTGATGCGAGATACTACAGAACGTCCTGAGGCATTGGATGCGGGTACAGTTAAGCTTGTGGGAACTAACTATGACATGATTGTCAATGAAGTTTCTACACTCATCGATGATGAGAAAGCATATGAAAAGATGAGCAAGGCGGTTAATCCTTATGGAGATGGACTGGCTTGTGGAAGGATAGTTGATAAATTGTAAAATCATGAATGAAAAGACAGTTGTATTTATTACGTCATCTTTATCTCAACCTAGAATAATCAAGCGTATTTTATCTATACATAATGCTGGTTGTCATGTGAAGGTATATGGATATGATCGAGGTATATATAATTGTAATAAGTTCCCAGATGATATAACTGTATCTATCATTGGACAGCAAAAAGATGGTGCGGATTATATTAGTAAAATTCGTCAAATAAGACGAGACGTTCGTAATATTGTTAGCGCTGAAGGCAAGGATGCCATTTTTTATGCATTTGGAATGATACCGACATGGTTTTTATCTAAATGTGATGTAAGATATGTGTATGAGATATCAGACATACTATATGGCTATAATAAGTTTAAAATAATCCAGCCATTTGCAAAACAATTAGATCGGAAACTGATAAAAAAATCTTTTTTTACAGTTGTAACTTCCCAAGGCTTTTTAGACTACTTGTTTAATGGGAAATCTGTTGCAAATGTAGTTGTACAACCGAATAAGTTAAGTAGATCTCTGGTCGGTAGCCCAAGAGAACCAAAAACGTTTAATAGAGATAATATTACATTTGCTTTTATTGGTGCGATTAGATATACCAAAACAATATTAAGGTTTGCTAGAATAATAGGCGAACATTTCCCAAACCATCAATTCCATTTTTATGGTGAGAGTCGCCTCTCTGGAGAGTTTAAGAAGTCTACAGAAGCATTTAACAATGTAAAATATTTTGGTGCATACAAAAATCCAGAAGATTTAAATTCGATATATTCTAATGTGGATATTGTAGTTGCTTGTTATGAGGCAGAGAATTTAAATGAACGTATTGCTGAGCCTAATAAACTATACGAGGCAATGTTTTTCTGTAAGCCGATAATAGTATCTAAAGACACTTTCCTTGCGAATCAGGTTAACGAAAATAAATTCGGGTGGGTTGTAGATGCCTACAATGATGCTGAGATTATTGAGTTTGTGAAAAATATTTCAGAGAGTAGTGTTTCTGACATTGTTAAGCGCGAGATGGATATTAACGCTAGTACATTGATTGATGATACGCAGGAAATTATAAACCGACTACATCAATAAAATGATGAAAAGAATATTAATCGTATCTCCACATTTCTATCCGAACGACTTCAAATGTAACGATGTTGCATTTGAATTAGCTAGACAAGGACATAAGGTAACAGTCTTGACCGATATTCCAAACTATCCAAAAGGAAAGTTCTTGGATGGATATGGGTATTTTAGGAAGAGACGTGAAACTATAAATGGAGTGAAGGTGATTCGTACCGGTGTTATACCGCGTGGAAATGGAAGCGGTAAGATGTTGGCGTTGAATTATCTGAGCTTTTTGTTTACTGCATTCTTCAGGGCATTGTGGATGGGATTGTTTAGAAGGTATGACACTATTATTGTTCATCAGCTTAGTCCTGTTACAGTTGGTATCCCGGCTGTGATTATTAAGAAGATGCAGAGAAAGGCGAAATTGCTGTTCTGGGTGTTGGATTTATGGCCTGAAAGTCTTCAGGTTGCAGGTGGAATCAATAATAAGCGTATTTTAGGAGCGTTTGAGTGGGTGGCAAAGTTGTGCTATAAGAATGCCGATAAGATATTGATCAGCTCCAATGGTTTTAGAGAGTCTATATGTGAGAAGGGGGATTTTGCAGATAAGATTGTTTATTTCCCGAATTGGGCTGAGGATAGTTTGACTGCGGCTAGTAATTATGTGTTGCCTGAACTGCCTGATGGCTTTAAGTTGATGTTTGCTGGTAATATAGGTGAGGCGCAGGATTTTGATCATACCCTTGAGGCTGCGAAGATACTTCATGATAAGGGACGTAAGGATATTCATTTTGTGCTGGTTGGAGATGGTAGAAAGCGTGAGTGGGTAGAGACTTTTGTAAAGGAAAATCAGCTGCAGGATACTGTGCATTGGGTAGGAAGGCATCCGTTAGAGGCGATGGGTAAGTTTTTCGCACAGGCTGATGTGTTATATTTTGCGTTGAAGGATTCTCTTATATTTAACTTGACTTGTCCTGCTAAGGTCCAGGCTTATATGTCAGCAGGAAAGCCTGTTTTGGCTATGATCAATGGAGAGGGAGCTAAGATTGTTGAGGATGCAGGTTGCGGCTTTTCAGTTCCTGCTGGTGATTCGGAGGCGCTGGCTGATGTGATATGTAAGATGGTTGCTATGGATAAGGAGGAACTTGCAGCGATGGGGCAGAGGGGTAAGAGTTATTGTGAGAAGAACTTCTCGTTTGATGAAAATATGAGAAAATTGAATGAAATGTTATGATACTCGACAATAAATTATTCGATGAGATCCTTGAGAAGGCGCAATCTTCTCCCCGAAGACGAATGAACTATGATCTTCGTACGCAGGCGAGGATTTCCGGTCTGGCTGGGGGAGACGTGGCGGATGGATGGGCGGATATGTCGCAGAGGATGTTGAATGTGCTGATGGCTGATACCGTGATTCCGATCCATCGTCATACGGAGACTTCGGAGACGGTGATTGTGTGCCGTGGAAAGGTGCGTGAGGAGTTTTATGATGCAGAGGGCAATAAGACGGAGGAGTTTGTGATGGAGGCAGGCGGCGAGTGTCCGGGCGTTCAGGTCCCGATGGGGCAGTACCACACATTGGTATGCCTGGAGGACGGCAGCGTGATCTTCGAGGCGAAGGACAGGCCATACGATCCGGTGGGGACGGAGGAGGTTTTGGAGAGGTAGGTTTCTGAATAAAGCATTTGACTACGGATCAAAAGGTTGTATGTTTCTCTTCAAATTGTTAAATTTGTATGGAATTCTTTTTGTGTAGATTTAGTTTATGAAATTTTGGGTCCCCTATTTAATTCTATTTATAGCAGTTTTTGCGTTTATTGCGTGGGTTTCATTTAGTTCTGGAGATGATCTGTCTACTGTGCTAACTTATGAAGGGGTATGGATATCAGCATTTGGAGTTGTATTAACCTTTTTACAGGTAATGCAGTTAAAGAAGACAGCAGAAGCGACAGAGATAGCTGTGAATGGAACAAAAACGCAGATCAAATTAATATTGTCCGTTGCACATATTGCAAAGAATGTTGCAGAACTACGATATGTTAAGGAATGTATCACAAATGATAAGATGGAGCTTGCTCGTATAAGATTGGGTGATGTTAAGGATTTTATAAGCGAAATAGGATATATAGAAGGACTAGATTTTGATAGAGTAGCATATAAGAAATTGGTAAACTCTATTGATGCTAACCTTTATAGTTTAGAACAAACAATTCATGGTACGCAAAAAGTTGATAAAGATGTATTTTCGCGAGATATAGAGAAAGTTGTAACGTTCTTGATTGATATTGAAAACAAATTAAAGTCTAAATAAAATGGATGCGACTAATAGAAAACTAGTACAGTTGGTCTTAGATAAGACCAAAGCTAAATTATTAAGTTGGTCAAGGGGAAGTTCTGTAAACGAGTATAAGACGGAATTGAATTCGGCTACTTTATATATAGCATACGGAATTAATGAAGAGATAAATGCATATCCACCACTTAATGAGCTATCAATGTATATGTACAATGGGACAGGAGCACCAATAAATTTGGCTCGTGAACTGAGTTGTAATATTGACTATGACTTGTTAAATGAACTGTATGAAGTCGCCAAAGATTCTTGTACCAAAGAATCTGAAACAATTAGTAATCTTTTTGATGAGTTGAATGCTTTATAAGTGGGTGACATTTTGTCGTTTCGTTTTATGAGGATTTTACTGAAATCTTTGCTAGTAAGATGATGAGTGACCATAGACATTTACGACACAGTGCGATGTGATCATTGCGAATAGATATGATTCGTGCCTTGATGATGTTGTGGAGAAGGTTTATGCTAGGGATTTTTTAGACGAGACTAGTCATGAAGATTGACAATACATTACTCGATAATTTGACAGCCCAGGCGAAGGAGAGTCCTAGGCTTCGCATGAATATGGACCTGCGCAATTCTTCTGCGGATTCGTCGCAGAGGATGCTAAATGCGATTGAGCCGGGTTCTGTGGTGCCGATTCATAGGCATCGGAAGACTTCGGAGACTATGGTTGTGCTGCGTGGGCGTGTGGTGGAGGAGTATTATGATGATGCTGGGGTGTTGGTTGAATCTTTTGTGTTGGGAGATTGCCACGTCGCTGACGCTCCTCGCAATGACGTTCCTATGGCCTGTGCGCTGAACATCCCGGCAGGCCAGTGGCATACGCTTCGTGCGCTGGAGTCCGGCACGGTGATCCTGGAGATGAAGGATGGGGCTTATGAGCCGATTGGTGCTGACGATGTGATGGAGAGGTAGTCAGTATAGATTATAGTTTAGAACGCGGGCTTGGCTCGCGTTTTTTGTTGGTTAATCGTGTCTGTTTTATTAAAGTTCGATGAAAATTGCTAAATTTGAGGGAAGATAAAGAAAGTTAAAATGGATAATTTAGAGCAGTTGTATAAAGAGTGGTGTTCTTTACAGCCTGTAG
>JAEIGA010005134.1_pt1 | contig 20101 bp, 13 predicted proteins | sample 9270691 | NCBI WGS metagenome assembly JAEIGA01 (sample SAMN17057246, study PRJNA624740) | gut metagenome | biome: biome; isolation source: fecal sample | host: Bos grunniens | place: China: Xizang | collected 2019 | reverse complement strand
GTATATGCCTATATCGAGAACAATGCCGCTTCGGCAGGTGCACTCATTGCCTTGGCTTGCGACAGTATATACATGCAGAGTGGTGCGCGAATGGGTGCTGCTACCGTTGTCAACGAAACCGGCCAAGCCATGCCGGATAAATATCAGTCGTACATGCGTGCTACCATGCGTGCCACGGCTCAGGCTCAAGGATCTGACACTACTATAACACAACAAGGCGACACCATCATTGCTTGGCGCCGCAACCCCATTATTGCCGAGGCTATGGTCGACGAGCGCGTGGTGATTCCTCACCTATCCGACTCGGGACAGATTCTTACCTTTACTGCCAACGAGGCGCTCGACAATGGCTACTGCGAAGGCGTGGTGGAGAGTGTCGAGCAGATGATTACCGACCACCTCGCTATCGAGCAATATACCATTTCGCAATACACACCCTCGTTGTACGACAAGATTGCCGGATTCCTCACCAATCCTGCACTACAGGCGCTCATGGTTACACTCATCATCGGTGGCATTTTCTTCGAATTAAAGACTCCGGGCTTTGGTCTCCCCTCTGCTATAGCCGTCATTGCAGCTATCTTCTACTTCTTACCCCTCTTTATTAGCGGCACTGCCGAAAGTTGGGAGCTACTGGCTTTTGTTGTTGGTATCATACTTCTCATCATCGAACTTTTCGTCATACCCGGTTTTGGTGTTGCCGGCATCATGGGCGCAATAATCATCTTAGGAGCACTCATCCTGGCAGCCATCAACAACATTGTTTTCGACTTTACATTCGTATCGGGCATGGACATTTCGCGTAGCATTCTTACCGTACTGGCAGGACTTGTTATCGCTGTGCTCCTACTCATACTCCTTTCGCACCGCATAGGTGCTAAGGGTGTGCTCTACCGCTTTGCCCTCCACACCGAGGAAAAGAACAGCGAAGGATATGTTGGTGTCGACACCTCGGCACAATCACTCGTAGGACTTGATGGTATAGCTATCACTCGCATGGCTCCCTCGGGCAAGGTCAAGGTTAATGACGAAATCTACAATGCGGTTTCGCTTCACGGACACTACATCGAGGCCAACACCCCCGTACACATTCATCGACACGAGAACAACCAACTATACGTAACCCCCAACATTCAATAAGATTGTAAAGCTACACCATTATATGACACTCGATCGCACACAGCAACCTCCCGTTACGCCCTTTGGCGCCCTCACCATGCCGCAACCCTCTATCATGCGCCTCAACAATGGTATTGAACTATACATTGTAGACAAAGGCGATCAAGAGGTGTGCCGCTTCGATATTCTCTTCGATGGTGGTAGATATGCCGGACGCATACCGGCCATTGCCGATATGACTGGCCCAATGCTTCGCAAGGGCATACCGGGCATGGATGCCGAGGCCATTGCCGAGCACCTCGATTACTACGGCGCTTGGATGCAAACAGGTACAACACAACACTACAGTGCCATTTCGCTTTTTTCGCTCAATCGCAACCTCGACAAGATACTACCCATCATCAGTCAAATGATTACCGAGCCATCTATGCCTATTAAGCCCTTCGAGGTTCTCAAACAACAACGCATACAGCAACTGGAAATCAATCGACAAAAGGTTAGTTTTCTTGCCGCCGAGACTTTTAACAACCTAATATTTGGCACATCTCACCCATACGCTCGCACCACCTCTACACAAGATTTGGAGGCTATTACACTACAAGAGATTTGCCAATACCACCACGACTATTACCAAAACACAGGCATACATATTATCCTTTCGGGACGCATAACCGACGAGGTATTGCAACTTGTTCATCGTCACTTTGACACACTGTCACCCCGTAATACCTCTCCGGTTGTAATAGCTCCTATTACGCCCGAGACCGAGCATACTTCCATCATTCACCGACCGGATGCACTACAGTCGGGCTTACGCATGGGAATGCCCGTTATAGGCTCTGAACACCCCGACTACCCCCTACTCACCATGCTCAACCTTGTGTTGGGTGGATACTTCGGTAGTCGCCTCATGACCAACATACGTGAAGAGAAAGGATATACCTACGGCATATCATCGCACATTGTATCTATGCGCGATGGTGCATACTTTACTATTGTTACCGAGACAGGAACCGAATACACTCGACCTCTCATCGACGAGGTGCGTAACGAGATGCTGCAGCTATGCAACACTCCTATTCCTCTCGACGAACTCGAGACCGCACGCAACTACCTACAAGGTCGCCGTGCTCGTGCGCTGGATAGTCCTTTCTCTATGAGTGACTATTTTGTTTCGTCTATCATTTCGGGTACACCACTCGACTATTTCAATATCGAAGACGAAATTATACGCACAGCTACAGCCAACGACCTCATGCGCGTGGCTCGTACTTATCTACACCCCGACAAGCTGTACATCGCCATCGCCGGCGATAAAAATGTCATTGGCGAGTTGTAAGCCCGACACATCGCGCCAACACGCCTATATAACCACACAAAAAAGCGAGAAACACTCACCTCTGTGTTTCTCGCTTACTGCATTTTTCAACCAATATTACTTCTTAGTACACTCTTTCTTTTTATCGCATTTTTGTGATTTGTCGCACTTCTCTGCTTTGTCACATTTTTCTGCCTTGTTGCAAGCTTGTGCTTTGTCACATTTTTGTGATTTGTCGCACTTTTGAGCCTTATCACATTTTTGAGCCTTGTCGCATGTTTTACCCTTTTGGCACTCGCCTTTCATCTTGGGGCAATCTTGCTTTTTATCGCAGTTTTTCATCTCGGTGCACTCTTTTTTGCAATCCTTCATAGGCTTGCCGTCGCACTTCATCTCCTTGCATGCTCCGTGACGCGAAATGGGACGTGCTTGGTGACGGAACTCCTTCTTACCGTGACGATGTTTCTTCATCTCATCAAATTTCACTTTTTGATCGGGAGTAAGCACTTTTTCAATAGCTGCATCGTGCTTTTCTTTGGCACTCTTCATGTTTTCGCGATTGGCCTTTACAGCTGCATCAAACTCCTCATTAGCTGCTTTCATCTGAGCCATTTGCTCATCACTCAAGTTCAGCTCTTTTTTCATCTTCATCACATGACGCTCTTTCAGCTCTTTTTTATCCATTCGTTTTGCATCGGGGCATTGCTCTTGTGCATACACTACTGTACTCATCGACATGGCACACACTGCCACCAACATTGCTAATACTTTTTTCATACTCTTTCGTTTTTTTATTTGTTATACTTAATTTATTTCCGCTTGTTTGTGCGTTTGTCTATATGACTGCATAATATCAATTGCGTTTAATCAGCACCACAAATTTGAAAAATTTTAACAATAACACACCCCAATATTTAACAAATAAAAAATGCGCCACCCTCGCAAGGATGACGCACTCACTTTATATCTTATCGTCTATTACTTTACAACAAGATTTCTTACCTCCCATGTTGCCGACTCTTTGTCACTGCAGAGGTATTTAAATGCAAAGCGTACGTTCGACTTCAAGTATTCCGCGGGAATTTCTATCGCACCCGAGGGCACATAAGTCCAGCTTGCACCATCAGGATAAGCTACAATCTCCACTTGTGTCCAAGTAGCAGTTGCGGGGTCGCCACCGTTGTAGTTGTCGCTCATCCACATGGTGTGGTTAGTCTTGAGGTTGTTCAAGTCACCCTTATTGATAGCATGCTCATAGCTGATAGTCACGCCACTCTTACCGGCAAGGTCGAGTGCGGGCGAGATAAGCCAGTCCTCATTGGCATGGCTGGCGCTGTTGGCATAACCCGACATCTTAGCACCGTAAGTCTTATCCGACATCCACACTTGGTCGCCACTTACGCTATATGCTGTAAAGTCGCCCAAGCCTGCTGTGAACGAAATAGAAAGGATAGCATCGCTGTTATCTACAGGCTCATCCGAAGGCTCTACGCCATACACTGTACCATCGATAATGGCACATGTTGTGTTCTTGATACCACATGTACCGAAGTATTTAATCAACTCGCCATAGAGCAATACCTCTTTACCATCCAACTCGGGGTGATCGGGCAAGCTCAACGCATTGCGAATAGCTCCTGAGGGGAGTTGAACGGGCACGATATTATCCTTATCGTCTACGTTATCGGCAATAACAATGTTAGTACCTTGTGTCGAACCATCGGCAATACCGAAGGGTGCATCCCACTCTGCGTTGCTGATGCTCTTACCGTTTATTTGACCTACGATATAAGCCTTCACCCATGCCTTTGCACCGCTATTGTTCAAGCTGATTACGGCTGCTACGTTATAGGGGGCATCTTTTGTACCGTTACCCTCACCAACTTCAGGATTTACGGGTGTGTCGGGGTTGTTATTACCTCCACCTTCGCCATCGAGCTTGTAAGCCGAGGTCTCTTTCATACCGGCTACACCGAAGTATTTGGTCAACTTACCATACACGGCTACCTCTTTGCCATCAATCTCGGGATGTGCCAACAAGTCGAGTGCGGTGCGCACATCACCCTTGGGCAATTGTACTACAAAGCATGCCGAGGGATTGCTCTCTGTTGCACTGGCTGCGATGAGGATGTTTGTACCTTGTGTGGCTACTGTACCATCGTCATAAACCGAACCGGTAAAGGGAGCGTCAAATTGCGACTCTTCGTTGATGCTTGAGCCTGCTACATGACCTACGATAAAACCTTTCACCCATGCTACTGCACCATTTTGGTTAGCCATGGCTGCTGCTACATTGTAGGGGTTGTTCTCCGAGCCATCACCCTCTGCATTAGCAGGAGGTGTTGTGGGACCTTCGGGTACTTGACCGATTGTTGTACCATCAAACTTAGCGGCTGCGGTCTCTTTCAAACCGGCTACACCAAAGTATTTGGTCAACTTACCATACAACTCTACGGGCTTACCATCGTTGTCGGGGTTGTTTACAAGCTCAAGTGCAGTGCGCACATCGCCCTTAGGCAATTGTACCACAAGACACTTCAAGATAGCTGTTTCGTTAGCATCGGCTGCAACAAGAATGTTTGTACCGGCAGTTGCCACTGTACCATCATCGTAAGTTGCACCTTTGAAGGGTGCACTGAATTGTACATCGTCTGCTACGTTAATATCGCCGGCTATTTGACCTACGATATAACCCTTTACCCATGCCATCGAGCCATCTTGCACGGTGAGGGCTTTAGCCACATTATAGGGGTTGGCTTCTGTACCATCGCCGGCAGGGTCTACTTGCTCTGTGCCGGTATTACCACCGGTGTTGTCATCGTCATCGTCGAACTTGTCGTCCCAGTCGTCACCCAAATTGTTGCATGCACCCAACAACATGGCTGCTGCAAACATCATGAATAATCCTAATTTCTTCATTGTTGTTTTTATTTAATTGGTTATTACTTATACTTGTTGTTACTCATTGGCAGTAAAGAAGCCCTCAAGGTCTTCGAGCGAGCGAATAGTCAATTGCAACTCGCCATCTCTATCGGCCTTGTCTTGGTAGTAAGCAGCTATCGCTACAATGTTACCCCACACACTGCTGGCGGGCAACTTATAGTCGGCAAAGCGAGCATACTCGCTGGTCGACAAGTAGGCTATATTGCCATTACTATCGGCTATCTGACGCGATTGAGGATAACCGATGTTGTATTGCAATGTGGGACTATATGTCGAGGGGGCAAATATCTTGTCAGCTTCTTTCAATCGCTCGCCATCATCACCATAGCCGGTAAAGTGTACATTCTCGATATACACAAGTCGGCCATAGAGTGTTTCATCATCGATACGTGAGTTTAGCTCGGCTATAGTCATCGTATCGCACAAGATCTTGCTCACATCGGGCTTGCCGACAAACTGCACACGAGCCATAAACTCGGTAAAGGGAATACGACCCGGCTCTATACGGCCCTTAGAGGTGTTATAAGTTTCTACACCCAACTGCGCCATGTCGGCATAACGACCCACTACAAGACCTTTGCAGTTGATAACAATCTCTTGTCCCATGGGTATTGCACCCGACAAACTACCGGCATCGACACTCACTTTCAACGCATCGCCGCTTTCGGTATCTTGAATAATCAGATACTTGTAGATGTTACCACTCTCATCGCTGGTAATTACTCTACCGCGCACATATAGGTTACTCTCGGTATCGACATAGTTAATGGTAAAGAGCGAGTCTTTAACATCGAAGGTCGACTTGAAGTCTGCTATCGACATTGTCGGTGTCAAGGCATCGGCCTCTGCCTCAGTCAATATACCTTTATCCTCGGGTACGGGATCATACTTGGCACAACTGCTCATTCCAATAGCAAGTAAGGCAACCGCTGCCCATATATATTTTTTCTGTATCATATCTCTTATGGTTTTATATGTATCACTCTATTAGAACTTATATGCTACGTTCAAGAACATATTGAAGCCCCATGCATAGTAGTAGCGGTTGGGGAATTTGTCAACGGCTTGAATAGGACGACCGGCTGCCTTGGTGTCGCGGCTCAATCGCGATTGTTGATAGCCACCTGTCACCATGCTGGTATTATTCAATAAGTTATTCAAGCTCAAGTTGATATTCAACGATTGGGCACGATTGTTGAAGTACAATACCTTACCTACCGAGGCATCCAACAAGAAGCCGCCTTTCAAGCGCTCTTGCTTACCCAATATACGATAAGTCTCACTGGTATAGCCATCATATTTAATCTTATTACCCAACTTGTCGGGATACTCGCCACCCACCATGTTCATGTGGGTACGACGCGCGGGCGAGAAGTCGAGATAGTTCTTGTCATAGTACGACAAGGTAATGTCGGCAAACCACATCGACGAGTGGAAGTAGTCGAGAGTAATGCTCGATGCGATTTGAGGACCATTCGATACCATCAAGCCCTTGGTATACACCTTCTCTACGATATCGGTTGTCTCCGAGAGGTCGGTAGGCAACTCGCCGGTAAAGAGGTTACATCCATTCTCGGCGCTCATCACTCCCATACAGTCGCTGGTATAACGATAGTCACCTATATTAGCAGCGGCTTCGATTGAGAATCCGGCACCCAACTCTACATCAATACCCAACTCGATACCGCGGAAGATGCGGTCTACGCCGGTAAGTGTATGGTTTACGTAAGTGCGGAACTCATCGTTATAGAAGCCTGTGCTCTCGGTTCCATCTATCATGTGTGTTTGGAACAATGTCACACGACCCTTCACACCGGGGTAGTTAAACACCCAGTTCACGTCATACGACAACACCTTCTCCGATTGCAAGCCGGGGATGAGTGTATCCTTTACACGAGGTGCTACATAGCTATACGAAGGCAGCGGTGCGCGGCTTTCGGCCAACACGTTGGCAAACACACGGTTGTGTGCATCGGCTTTCCAGGTCAAACCTGCTTTGATGCTGGGGTCAAGGAACATAGCACAGAAGCCATAACCCTTTGATTTAGCACCTATCACCTGGGCACGACCATTGCGCATCAAACCCTCGCGTTGGAATTGTGTATAGTTCAACGCTACGGCATAGTAGATGTCAAACAAGCGTGTATTCCAGAAGTTGTCGACAAAAGCCGAACCCTTCACAACGTGCATATTGTAGTTATAACCAAACACATCGCCTACCTTCACCACTCGGTTGGGGTTGTCGAGGTCGTTTTGTATAATTATAGCATTGTTGGCAAAGTCGCGCTCGGCAAATTGGTCGATATCAATCCATTGATTACCACCCAACAAGTCGTCTACAGTCTTGTAGTGCATACCCAAGCCATACTTGGCATTGATACCGGCTGTCAATTTCAATTGGTCGGTAAGTTGATTGGTATACAATGCATTCATGGCAGCCTCCATCAAGTCGTTGTGACGGCGCTCCACCATGTAGTGTGCGCTGGCATTGGGGCTTGCCACATTATTCAAGTAGTTGGCACGATACAACGCATCCCAGTTTATCTGGGTATAGTCGGTATTGTTGTTGCGCCATTGCTCATCAAGATAATCATACACTTGTGTATTTACATATCCATAGTTGGGGTCCTCTGTGTCTGTAGGGCCATTTACACCCAAATTGGTATATTGGAAGCTGGGCAAGTTGCGATAGTAGTCGGGACGAGGATCGGGAGCATTGTAGAACGACAACGCACTATTGCTATACATATTATAGTGATATGCTGCGCCTATCTTCAAGTTACTCTCGTTGTCTATATCCCATATATAGTTCAACAACACGGTGGGGTCCATACTCTTCACAATACGCGAATTGCGCACCTTACCATCTTGATAACCCCAATACGAGTTATAGTATATACCACGATAGTCATACACCTCTTGAGTCGAAGCGCTCGATTGACCACGCTCGGTGTGCGAGTTCCACGCTGTCAAGGCGAGGCTATGGTTCTCCCATATCTTTTGAGCTGCAAAGAAATAACCCAACGAACTGTATGATGTACCTTCGGCACGACCCTTTTCGGCCCAACGATACACTACCGAACCGGTAAATGCCCAACCATTGTTCATCAAACCGGTTGCGTAGGTAGCTTGTGCACGCAAGTTGTAGGCACGATTGGTATAGGCCAAGCCTACTTGCGAACCTGCAGCATAGTCTGCAGCCAACGTATTGATATTGGTTGCACCTGTGAGCGAGCCATAACCAAAGCCGGGAGCTTCCAAGCCATGTACCACATCTTTGTTGCGTGTAGCATTATTCAATCCGCCCAAGCTCGAATAGTTGAAACGTCCACGTTCAGTGTCTGTAAAATCTATACCATTGATATAGGTCACTTGGTCACGTTGATCATATCCACGTATCGAGAATCGCATGGGGCTGAACACATAGCTCGATGCACTCAAGAATACATCATCCGACGAGCCTGCCAAGTAGGCCACCGATTGGCTCGATGTTGCACCCTCATCCTCGAGCATCGACTCATCAAAGAGCAAGGTATTCTCTTCGCGAGCCGCTTGCGTTTCTTCAACTACTATAGTACGATCACTCGCTGCGGGTTCTACCTCAACATTCAATGTAAGAGGGGTTTGAGTTACGGTTACATCAACCGATTGCATTGCGTAGTCTTCACCATATATGGCTATCACGCCGTTGCCCTCTTCTACGCCTTGTAGCACATAAGTGCCATCGGCAGCCGTTGTAGCTACAATACTACCACCGCTTGTCGATACCACAACACCCGCTACGGGCTGGTTTGTTGCGCCATCGATTACAGTACCTCTGACAATGCCGGCCTGCATGGGCAATGCAAGCACAACAGTCACAAGTCCTGCTGTCAAGAAATTTCTCTTCATAAGGAATTCTTTAATTTTTAGGTGTTTCGATATATTTATTTTCTTTATTTTCTCTCTTATATACCATATTATTTTCTCTTTAGGGCATAATATGGCACATAAACATGAATGCAAATTAAAGAAAAATTTTTTACTTATCCAATTACATTTTCTTGAAATTTCTATATACCACAACGCACACTGCAAGCAACATTTTTAACACCATAAAGTAGATTTATATCATAATAAAAATGTATATTTACACCCCAAATAGACTATTTATTTCAGCAAATTATGAAACGAATAACAACATTGCTCATTATGAGCATCTTACTTTCTGCAACCGCCTTCGCTCAACAAAACAAGGTTGCAGTATACTCAGTTGCCTTTTACAACCTTGAAAATCTATTCGATACAATCAATGACCCCAACACCAACGACGAGGAGTTCTTGCCCGATGGCAACTATCGTTGGGGTTCGCTCAAGTACACCAACAAGCTCAAGAACATGGCATATGCCATTAGCAAACTCGGTACCGACAAGTTCTGCCCCAACGGACCGGCTGTTATCGGTGTGAGCGAGATTGAAAATCGTCAAGTACTCGAAGACCTTATCAAGACCAACGAATTGGCCTCTCGCAACTACGACATCGTACACTTCGATAGCCCCGACCGTCGTGGCGTTGATGTGGGTATGCTATATGATCGCGATCAATTTGAGGTCGACACTGCCATCAGCGTACGCCTTCATATCGAATGCTCTCCCAACACCCTCACTCGCGACCAACTCCTTGTCAGTGGTCGATTGGCAGGTGAGCGCGTTCACATCATTGTCAACCACTGGCCTTCGCGTCTCGGTGGTGAGGAACAGTCACGTTGCCGTCGCGAAGCGGCTGCCGCCCTCTCGCGCCATTTGGCCGACTCGGTTATCGCTGCCGACCCCAACTCTAAGGTTATAATCATGGGCGACCTCAACGACGACCCCGACAACAAGAGCTGTGCCACTGTACTCGGCGCTGTCAAGGATCCCGAGGATGTTGTAGCAGGTGGATATTTTAACACCATGTGGCGCCTACATGAGAAAGGCTACGGTACACTCGGATACCAAGGCCGATGGAATCTCTTCGACCAAATTATCGTATCGGCCAATCTCGTGGGCAACGACCGCTCTACACTCAAATACTTCAAGTCTGAAATTTTCAACAAAGACTTCTTGAAACAAGTGAGTGGCAAGTATAAGGGTTATCCCAAGCGCACACACGCATCGGGTCGATACCTCAATGGTTACAGCGACCACTTCCCCGTACTAATCTACTTAGCTAAAATCGCTCAGTAAGATCATCCATGACAATTCAAAAAACAATAATATCTTAAAAACAACCCTGCAATGAAAAAAACTGCAATCTTACTCTTGGCTCTCGCATGCTGTGCTGGCATGGTACAAGCTAAGGAAAAGCAAGCATCGCCCAATGGCAATGTTGCTGTGGAGTTCGATGTTGTCGACGGTATTCCCTATTACAATGTAGAGTACAAAGGACAACCCATTATCAATCCCAGCCGATTGGGTCTTGAACTCATCAGCGACTATTCGCTCATCGACAATTTCGACGTTATCAGCGTCAATCGTTCTTCTTTCGATGAGACTTGGACTCCTGTTTGGGGCGAAACAAGCACCATTCGCAATAACTATAACGAAATGGAGGTTAAACTCCAACAAACCATCCCCGGAAAAGCCGACAACGAGGCTCATCGCTTGCTCACCATTCGCTTCCGCGTATACGACGATGGTGTGGGTTTCCGCTACGAATTCCCCGAGCAAGACAACCTCACATACTTCACTATCAAGGAAGAGTACACCGAGTTTGCCATGACCGGCAACCACACTGCATATTGGATTCCCGGTGACTACGACACACAAGAGTACGACTACACTATCTCGCGCCTTACTCAAATTAACGACCTCTTTGACAAGGCTTATACAGGCAACTCATCACAAACTGCCTTCTCTAAGACTGGTGTACAAACCTCTCTCCAACTCAAAACCGACGAAGGTATCTACCTCAATATCCACGAGGCTGCATTGGTAGACTATGCTTGTATGCACCTCGATCTCGACGAGAAACGCCTTGTTTTCCGCTCTTGGCTCACACCCGATGCTCGCGGTCACAAAGGTTACATGCAAGCCCCTTGCAAGTCGCCTTGGCGTACTGTCATGGTGAGCGACAACGCTTGCGACATTCTTGCATCAAACCTCATTCTCAACCTCAACGAGCCTTGCAAAATCGAGGATACCTCTTGGATCAAGCCCGTTAAGTATGTAGGTGTATGGTGGGAAATGATTACCGGCAAGAGCTCTTGGGCTTACACCGACCTCCCCCAAGTTCAAATCGACAAAATTGACTACGCTACTGCTACTCCCAACGGTCGCCACGGTGCCAACAACGAGAATGTAATGCGCTACATCGACTTTGCTGCCGAACACGGATTTGACCAAGTGCTTGTCGAGGGTTGGAACATCGGTTGGGAAGACTGGGCCGGTAAGACCAAAGACTATGTATTTGATTTCGTTACCCCCTACCCCGACTTCGACATTCAAATGCTCAACGACTATGCTCACAGCAAAGGCGTGCGCCTCATGATGCACCACGAGACATCAGGCTCTACTCGCAACTACGAGCGCCACATGGATGCTGCATTTGAGTTGATGGAAAAATATGGCTACAACTCTATCAAGAGTGGTTATGTAGGCGACATGCTCCCCCGTGGCGAATACCACTACGGTCAATGGTGCAACAACCACTACCTCTACGCTATCACCGAGGCTGCCAAGCACAAGGTAATGGTAAATGCTCACGAAGCTGTACGCCCCACTGGTCTTTGCCGTACATACCCCAACTTGATTGGTAACGAGTCGGCTCGCGGTACCGAGTACCAAGCCTTCGGTGGCACACATCCCCACCACGTTACTATCCTCCCCTTCACCCGCTTGCAAGGTGGTCCCATGGACTACACTCCCGGTGTGTTTGTAATGGATATCTCAAAGATTAACCCCGAAAACCCCTCATACTGCAACAGTACTATTTGTAACCAATTGGCTCTCTACGTTACCTTGTACTCACCCTTGCAAATGGCTGCCGACCTCCCCGAACACTACGAGATGTATATGGATGCCTTCCAATTCATCAAAGACGTAGCAGTTGACTGGGACGAGTCGCGCTACCTCGCTGCCGAGCCGGGTCAATATATCCTCGCTGCTCGCAAAGAGAAAGGTGCCGAAAACTGGTATGTAGGTGCTGTTACCAACGAGGAACAACGCACATTGGAAGTTGACTTCGACTTCCTTGACAAAGATACTCGATACGTTGCAACACTCTATGCCGATGGTAAAGATGCCGACTATGCTACAAACCCCGACTCTTACAAGATTACAACAGGTATCGTTACAAGCAAGTCAAGCATCAAGGTTAAGATGGCTCGCGGTGGTGGTTTCGCCATCAGCATCCGTCCCGCTACCGACGCCGACAAGAAATTGAAAAACCTCAAACCCTAATTGAACATATTATAAAAGGAGCTGAGCACTTCCATGCTCGGCTTCTTTTAGTTTTACAACCAAACAAAACCAAACACCTATGAGTACCGAAAATCGTGCCTCGTTTGGAGGCAAACTCAGCGCCATACTTGTTGCTGCCGGTAGTGCTATCGGACTGGGCAGTATTTGGCGTTTCCCCTACCTCGCCGGCGAAAATGGCGGTGCGGCGTTCCTTCTTGTTTATCTCCTATGCGTTCTCATCATCGCCATTCCCGTCATGTTATGCGAATTTGCTATCGGTCGCAAAACTCACAAAAATGCCGTTGGTGGCTTCCGCGAACTCTCTAAGCCTTGGCAAATACTCGGCTTCAATGGCATCCTTTGTGCCTTGTTTATCTCAGGATACTATTATGTCATTGCCGGTTGGTCACTCGACTATCTTGTCAACTCTATCAACGGATCACTCTACAGCAGTGGCATCCCCTTTGCCGAGCAATACGCTACATTCCAGGCTTCTCATTGGCCCATTGTCTACACCATCGTCTTCATCCTTCTCACACACTTCATCATTGCACGCGGTGTAGAGAAAGGTATCGAAAAGGCATCTAACGTGATGATGCCCATCCTCTTCGTCATCCTCATCTTCATGGCTATCCGTGTAGCTTTCATGCCCGGTGCTGCCGAGGGTTATCGTTTCTTCCTCACCCCCGACTTCAAGGAGGCATTTTCTAGTGACACGCTCTTCCAAGCGGCCGGACAAGCTTTCTTCTCACTATCAGTGGGTATGGGTTGTATGATTACTTACGCCTCTTACTTCAATGAGAAGACCAACCTCATTGGCACTTCGTTGAGTGTATCGCTACTCACACTCTTTGTAGCTACCTTGGCAGGTTTGGTTATCTTCCCCGCTGTATTCAGCGCCGGATTGCAACCTACCGAAGGTCCCAGCCTCATCTTCATCACCCTGCCCGAGATTTTCAAAGGTATGCCTTTGGCTCCTGTATGGTCGGCTATCTTCTTTGTACTCATCGCACTTGCAGCGCTCACCTCTACCATTTCGTTCCACGAAGTACTCACTGCCTATCTTAGCGAAGAGCACAAATTATCACGCAAGGTAGCCACTTACATCACTACTGGTATTACCATTGTACTCAGCTTGGTAACACTCCTCGTAGGCTTCAACATCGAACTCTTTGGTCGCACATTCACCTCAACGTTCGACATCTACGACTTCGGTTCAGCCAACATTCTCTTGCCCTTGGGTGGTTTCTTTACCTGTATATTTGTAGGTTGGTTCATGAAGCCCGATTTCTTCAAGAACGAAATCAACAACTACGGCAAGTTACCCGTTAAGATTTTGCCCATTCTATTCATCCTCGTGCGCTACGTAGCACCGGTCATCATCCTTTACATCTTTGTCAAGGGCTTGGGTATTATCTAAGAACACACTATAGAAAGCTATTCAGTGGCGTATGAAGAGACATATAGGTCTCTCATACGCCACCTTTATTATTATTAGTTTTCATAAGTTTCATATTTGTAACTATCTTTGCACTCATGAAACCGAATAGACGAGTTTTATTGGGAATGAGTGGCGGAACCGACAGCTCGGTCGCCGCCCTACTTCTACAGGATGCCGGATATGAAGTAACCGGTGTCACCTTTCGTTTTTTCGAGAAAGACGGATGCACCGAATATCTGGACGATGCACGCGATTTATGCCTAAGCTTGGGCATCAGGCACATCGTATCCGACCAAAGAGAACTTTTTCAGTCGACCATCATCGACTATTTTATCCGCGAATACATGAGCGGACACACTCCGTTTCCTTGCACCCTTTGCAACAACTACTTGAAGTGGCCTCTACTCCGTCAACTGGCCGATGACATGGGCATATATCATTTGGCTACAGGGCATTATGTCCAGAAACGAAACATCGATGGCTACTGGCATATCACCAACGGAGCCGACACCGATAAGAATCAGTCATTCTTCTTATGGGGACTACCCCAAGACATTCTTGAGCGAATGCTTCTACCATTGGGCAATATCACCAAGCAACGCATACGCGAGATTGCCGAAGAACGTGGTTTTCACAAAGCTGCTCATAAGAAAGACAGCCTCGGAGTGTGCTTTTGCCCGATGGATTACCGCACATTTCTTCGCAATAATGTTTCGGCCGACACCATTCGCAAGGGTCAATTCGTTGACGAAAAGGGCAATTTTATCGCTTGGCACGAGGGATACCCCTTCTACACCATCGGTCAAAGGAGAGGTTTGGGCATCGACCTCAATCGCGCGGTCTTTGTAAAAAAAATTATTCCGTCCGAGAATATTGTAGTACTCGGTGATTACCAATCGTTGGAGCGTACCGAGATGCGCTTGAAAAACTGGAACATCGCCAACCCCTCGCTACTGCTCGACAGAGACGATGTGACGGTAAAAATTCGCTATCGCAAGCAGGAGAATCGTTGCACCGTCACCCTACTACCCGACAACACCCTGCATGTTCTTCTTCACGAGCCCCTTACTGCCATAGCTGCCGGGCAAGCGGCCGCCTTCTATCGCAATGATGTGGTACTGGGTGGAGGAATTATTATGGAGGAATAGTTGCTTTTTACCTGCAAGCAACATCTTTTCACTTTATTCCCGGCTCTCTTTCTACTTTTTATTCTATATTTGTAGTACTAAGATTCATTTAATAGCATTACCATGAAAACAATCAAAACTATCATTACAACAACTCTCTTACTCTTTATCTCATTAGTAACTTTCAACATCAATGCTCAAGAAGTTATAGAACTCAATAAGCAACAATTTCTCGAGAAAGTATGGAACTACGAGACCAACCCCGAAGCTTGGAAGTACAACGGCACACTACCATGCGTAATTGACTTCAACGCCAAGTGGTGCGGACCCTGCCGTCAGATGAACCCCATACTCAATAAATTGGCTGCCAAATACGATGGCAAAATAATCATATACAAAGTAGATGTTGATAAAGAGAAAGAGCTTGCTTCACTCTTTGGCATATCATCCATACCCGCATTCTTGTTCTGCCCCACTGAAGGCGATCCTCGCGGCACGATGGGTGCATACCCCGCCGACGAGTTCGAGAAGATTATTCGCACAGTCCTCCTGGGCGAGGAAGCCAAATAACAACACCACATAATTATCTACCATGAAACACATCACCGCTATCATTCTGCTCTCATTACTCTCTATCGCGGGTACTCCCGCCATGGCGCGCGACATCAACATTGCCGCCATCGACTCGTTCATCAACCATATCGAGCAGCACAACCAAGGCATCGGTTCGGTATCGGTGGCTTACAATGGCAACATCCTATACACTCGTCACTACGGACAACATGCCGTACCCCCCACCTGCCACAACTACAACATTGGCTCAATCACCAAGACCTTCACAGCCACCCTCATTCACCGTCTTTGTAACAGTGGGCAACTCTCTCTCGACACCACTCTCGACAACTTTTTCCCCACCCTATCTACGGCCGACAGTATCACCATAGCTCACCTGCTCAACCATACATCGGGTCTGGCCGACTACACCATCAAGCAGGACACCCTCATTCAATGGCTTACTCAACCCGTTTCGCAACAAGATATCCTCGACGAGATTATCCGACAAGATGTTATCTTCGCTCCGGGCGAGAACGTACGATACTCCAACACTGCCTACTACCTCCTGGGACGCATCATTGAGCAACTCTACCAAGCTCCCTACGACGTAGTTATCGAGCGCGAAATCGTCCAACCGCTCTCCCTCAGCGACACCCACTCTTGCCGTTCACAACTGCATAAGGCAGCACTACCCTATCGCCTCAACACCGCCAACAAGTGGCAACAAGTCGACGACTTTTACTTCCCCAACGTCGCAGCCGTAGGCGATATAGTATCTTCTACAGCCGATCTCATTACCTTTGCCAACGCACTATTCAACGGTGCATTGGTCGATAACACAAGCCTCACCTACATGCTACCTCCCGAGGGTAATAGTTTCGGTGGCGGACTCATGCTCATGCCCTTCTACGAGCACACCTTCTATGGTCATGCCGGCGACACCTACGGCACACACACCGCTGTCATGCACAATCCCGCCGACAGCATCACCATCGCCATTGCCATCAACGGCTGTTCGGCTCCTCGCAACGACCTGCTCATAGGCATTGCCAGTGCCATATACGACATGGAGTACGAATACCCCGACTACAGCAAGCATCAACAATACACCGCTACACAGGACGAACTGAGACAATACGCCGGCCACTTCAACTCAAGCCTCATCGACCTACCTATGAGCATCACCTACAACGAAGCCGACGGCAACCTATCGCTACAACTACGCGGACAACCAGCTATATGGCTCGAGGCCAAGAGCCCCGGCGTTTTCGTCAACTCCCCCACAGGCGTAGGCATCAAGTTCAAGGACAATGACCGCTACACCTTCATGCAATTCGGCCGAATCCTCATCTACACCCGACAATAAGCCACACGCCACTCCCCCTCTCTTGGGCCTTCCTGCCTTATAGGCCCTATCGGCCTTATTGCCCTTAAAGACCCTATCGACCTTAGAGACCTTAGAGACCTTATGCTATATACAACAATCGCACCACCCACAAGGGCAGTGCGATTGCATTATTTATTGGCTATTAGCTCAATTATTTGTTCACGCGGAATTTATCGATACCGTCGCGCAAGAAACCGATAGTTTGGTGAGCGGCAGCAATACCGGCGTTGATGTTAGCCTCAGCTGTTTGAGCACCCATTTTCTTAGGTGTAGCAAACACGCGGTTGCCAAATTTCTCTTTCAACTCATCGAGGTTAGCGGGAGCGATATCCGATGTGTAACGGAAGTCGGCACGCTCTTCCATGATGCGAACGAGGTCAGCCTCGCATACAACCTCTTTACGAGCTGTATTCACGAGCATAGCACCCTTGGGCATGATAGAAGTGAGTGAGTAGTTGATTGAGTTCTTAGTCTCAGCAGTTGCGGGGATGTGCAATGATACATATTGGCAAGTGCGATACAACTCCTCTACGCTCTCTACGGGCTTAACACCGGCAGCAGCGATAGCCTCTGCGGGGCAGAAGGGGTCGAATGCGTATACTTCCATACCGAAACCTTGAGCGATGCGAGCTACGTTACGGCCTACTTGACCGAAAGCGTGGATACCCAAAGTTTTGCCCTTCAACTCTGTACCTGATGTACCATCGTATTGGTTACGAGCCATCATCACCATCATACCGAGAGCAAGCTCAGCTACGGCGTTAGAGTTTTGACCGGGAGTGTTCATTACACACACGTTGTGTGCTGTAGCAGCCTCAAGGTCTACGTTGTCGTAACCTGCACCGGCACGTACTACAATCTTCAAGTTCTTAGCAGCGTCCAATACCTCAGCATCAACTTTATCACTACGGATAATGATACCGTCAACATCAGCTACTGCAGCAAGAAGTTGAGCCTTCTCTGTATATTTTTCGAGCAATACGAGTTCTGCACCGGCAGCCTCAATTACTTCACGAATACCGTTTACAGCTACAGCTGCAAAGGGTTTTTCGGTTGCAACAAGAATTTTCATTACAAAAATAGGTGTTTATTATTTGGTTAAATGCGCCACCACGCAGTGGCCCGCATGGCGACGCAAAAATATTTTTACTGTATTATACAGGTTTATTATTTGTGGAGGTTCTCAAACTCTTGCATGCAAGCTACCAAAGCCTCAACTGACTCTTTGGGACATGCGTTGTAGAGTGAAGCACGGAAACCACCTACTGAACGGTGACCCTTGATACCTACCATACCGCGCTCTTTAGCGAAGTTGAAGAACTCATCTTGCAAGTCTTCCTTACCGGGAGCCATTACGAAGCAAACGTTCATGAGTGAACGGTCTTCCTTAACAGCTGTACCTACGAACATTGAGTTGCGGTCGATCTCGTTGTAGAGCAACTCTGCTTTCTCTTTGTTCATCTTGTACATTACTTCAAGACCACCGAGTTCTTTCACCCATTTCAATGTTTCGTGCATAACGAAGATGGGGAATACGGGAGGAGTATTGTACATTGAACGGTTGCGTGCTTCATCGGGATAGTGTGTAGCATAGTCAACCATTGATTGCAATTTGCGCTCTGAGCTACCGAGGAGGTCTTTGCGGATGATTACGAATGTAACACCGGCGGGACCTACGTTCTTTTGAGCACCACCATAGATCATACCATATTTCTTCACGTCAACGGGACGAGACATGATGTCTGATGACATATCGGCTACCAATGTGATGGGGCAGTCGATATCTTCGTGAAGCTCTGTACCGTAGATAGTGTTGTTGGTTGTGATGTGGAAGTAGTCAGCATCAGTGGGGATAGTATATTCTTTGGGGATGTAAGTGTAGTTCTTATCTTCTGATGAAGCTACGATCTCTACATCACCATAATATTTAGCCTCTTTAGCAGCTTTCTTAGCCCAAACACCTGTTTGCAAGTATGCAGCTTTGCCTTTCAACAAGTTTGCGGGTACTTGGAAGAATTGTGTTGAAGCACCACCACCTACGAAGAATACAGCATACTCCTCGGGGATGTTCAACAATTCGCGCCACAATTGCTCAGTTTCAGCCATGATGCGCTCCCATCCGGGTGTACGGTGAGAAATTTCCAAAAGACCGATACCGGTGCCATCAAAGTCGCGGATAGCTTCGATTGCAGACTCAACAGCTTGTCTGGGCAATACGCAAGGTCCGGCGTTAAAGTTGTGCTTTTTCATAATTGTTCTTTGTTTATAATTGTGAAATTGTCAAGACAATATTATTAATGTGTATTTATAAGTAGCAGACATACCGAGGCCGAGGCCTCGATATGTCTGTTTATGTGGGAAGGTTGTATTATACGATACCTTGTTCCAACATAGCTTGAGCTACCTTCATGAAGCCGGCAACGTTTGCACCCTTCACGTAGTCGATTGTGCCGTCGGCTTTCTTACCGTACTTAACACATTGTGAGTGGATGCTCTCCATGATGTAGTGGAGTTTCTCATCTACCTCAGCACCTGACCAGCTGATGTGCATAGCATTTTGAGTCATCTCAAGACCTGATACTGATACACCACCTGCGTTCACTGCCTTACCGGGAGCGAAGAGGATACCAGCGTTTTGGAATGCAGCGATAGCTTCGGGAGTACAACCCATGTTAGAAACCTCGCAGCAGCACCATGTACCGTTAGCAAGAAGTTCTTTTGCATCTGCCTCGTTAAGCTCGTTTTGGAATGCGCAAGGAAGTGCGATGTCACACTTAACGCTCCAAGCTTTC
>JAEIGA010005133.1_pt1 | contig 20101 bp, 16 predicted proteins | sample 9270691 | NCBI WGS metagenome assembly JAEIGA01 (sample SAMN17057246, study PRJNA624740) | gut metagenome | biome: biome; isolation source: fecal sample | host: Bos grunniens | place: China: Xizang | collected 2019 | reverse complement strand
GTTCAAGGGCCGTACAACTCGTCCCGACTTGAAGTGCGGTATCTGCGGTGAGCACGGCGGTGAGCCTTCATCAGTAGAGTTCTGCCACCACGCAGGTTTGAACTATGTAAGCTGCTCTCCATTCCGTGTGCCTATCGCACGATTGGCTGCTGCACACGCTGCATTGAGCGTTAAGTAGTTTCGACATACTTCATAAGCGAGAGGCTGTCCGACATTGTTCGCGACAGCCTCTTTTATTATGCGTAGGGGTGGGGTGAGATTAGGGAGGTTAGGGAAATTAAGGAGATTAGAGAAGTTAAGGAACTTTCCCTAAAATCCCTAAATTTCCTAAATTCCCTATAATGTTGGCAGCGTGTTATCAGCGAGGAGATTCTTCACTCCGTTCAGAATGACAGAATATAACACCATCATTGCTAATTGCTAATTGCTAATTACTGATTACTAATTGCTAATTGTCAACGCCTCTCCCAAGACCTCCCTTATCACTCCCAATTCGCCATCTTAGCCAGATTCTCTATAGGTATTTATACTTATATATACCATAGAAATAGTTAAAATAGTTCATATTACTTAATTTTTTGAAAAATATTCGATATATTTGTGCAATTATGGTCATACTAAACGACCTAATGGACACAACACTCCAACGCCATAAGATTATACATCGCGTGGCTGGCAGAGATTATTAACCCAATCGTAGCCTTGCATAGGCTACATAACGCACTAATTTGTATGAAGCAATATCTACAGATTTTGGATCCACTCGACCCCAATTTGGGTCAGGGTGAGATGACTCTTGTAAACATCATCTTGGCGCTCGTAATGTTCGGCGTTGCACTGGGCATCAAGCTCGACACTTTCAAGGATGTATTCCGCTACCCTAAGTCTATAATCGTAGGCTGCATGATGCAGTGGGTGGCACTCCCATTTGTAACCCTATGTGTAGCATTGGCTTTCAATTCGGTTATCACCCCTATGGTTGCCTTGGGTATGATTTTGGTTGCATCATGTCCTGGTGGCAACATCTCCAACTTCATGTCGTCATACGCACAGGGCAACATCGAGCTCTCGGTATCTATGACGGCCGTGACAACAGCATTCTCACCCCTTATCACACCTCTCAACTTCTGGCTCTACGGCACCATCTACTGCAACATCGTGAGCTTAAACAACGAGATTCCCACGCTCGTCATCCCCTTTGGCGATATGTTTGAGCAGATTATGCTCCTATTGGGTCTCCCCATCGTTGCGGGTATGGCTTTCGCACACTACTTCCCCAACGCCACAAAGCGCCTATTGAAGCCATCACAGATACTCTCAATCATACTCTTCATGGGCATGGTTGCAGTATCATTCACAAAGGTTGTGACATCGCTTGGCGATAACACTGGTGCAGGTCTCGATGGTAAGTCTATCTTCATTGCTATCATCTGCGCATTCGTAGTGGTTATTGCACACAACATCACTGCACTTGGCACAGGCTACGGCGGTGGCACCATCTTCAGACTTCCTAAGGTTGACCGTCGCTCAATGACCATCGAGGTGGGTATTCAGAACTCGGGTCTCGGTCTTATTCTTCTTTTCAACGACAAGATTTTCGACCCCACAATATGGGATAACAACGGAGGTATGATCTTCATCACCGCAATTTGGGGTGTATGGCACATCGTATCGGGTCTTATCACCGCATCTATCTTCCGTCGCACTAAACTCGTATAGCTATGGCTAAAGAGAAGAAGGTTCAGGACTACGACTTCATTTACGATTTTCTACGCTACTATGTAGACATCGTAATGAAACTCTCCTACCGCAAGATTAAGTACGTGGGCAAGGAGTTTATACCCAAGGATGGCGCCATCATCCTTGCCCCCAACCACACCAATGCCCTTATGGATGCTATGGTTGTGTTGGGCATGGACCACGGCCCCAAGGTCTTCGTTGCTCGTGCCGACATCTTCCGCAACCCCAAGATTGCCAAGATTTTGAAGTGGCTCAAGATTATGCCCATCATGCGTATGCGCGATGGCTATGAGGAGGTTAAGAAGAACAACGAGACCATAGAGCGCGCTGTTGATGTGTTGCGCGACCGCGTGCCATTCTGCATCTTCCCCGAAGGTACACACCAGACTAAATACTCGTCACTCCCCTTGGCAAAGGGCATCTTCCGCATCGCTTTCCAGGCACAGGAGCTTATGCCCGACATGCCCCTATACATCGTTCCCGTGGGTCTGCGCTACGGCAGTTTCTTCCGCTTCCGCTCTACGGTGCGCGTGCAGATTGGCGAGCCTATAAATGTAGGTCGCTTCATCAAGGAGCATAGTGACCTAGCACCTGCCGAGCAGATGACAGCCATACGCGAGCTCCTCACCGAGCGCATCCACAACTCGATATTCTACATCCCTAACGATGAGGACTACGAGGCGATGTATGAGATATGTGCTACGGTTGTTAAGCACCAGACCAAGAACTGCAAGTTCGTAGTCGACGGCAAGCGTCTTCGCGGCATGGATGCACACTTCGAGGCTAACAACCGCACCGTACGCGAGGTTACGCGCCTCAAGGAGTCTAACCCCGAGGTTGCAGCCGAGCTCTTGCAGTTGGGTAAGGAGGCTTACGAGATGCGCACACAGCAATCAATTAGCCTTAAGTCGGTATCAGCGAAGAATGGTCTTGCATCTCGCATCATGCAGATGTTCTTCTTCATTCTTAAGCTACCATACACCATTCCCGCATCCATTCTTACATTGCCCATGGTGGCAGTTGTGAAGTTCCTGTTCACCAAGATTAAGGACCACGCTTTCCGCAACTCAATACGCTTCCTTATCAACCTTGTGTTGTGGCCAATATTGATGATTATCTATGCGGCCGTGGCGTATAGCCTTCTGCCATGGGAGTGGGCACTACCCATCACGCTGGCATTGCTCCCCGCCCCCATCGTAGCACAGGAGACATGGCGTATGTTGCGTCTGTTCAAGTCGGACATCAAGCTACACAACAACAAGAATTTGCGAGATAAGTACAAGAAAATCAGAACTCTATTTCTTCAAAACAGATAACTATGATAAAGAGACTTACTACGCTGGCTATCGCACTATTTATGTCGATGAGCCTATATGCCCAGGTCAATGAAACTGCGACTGAGGCTACGGAGATAGATAAGAAGGAGATTGTCAAAACAGGCTACAACTATGGTCCACTCCCCGCTGTGGCGTTCGATGCAGATAAGGGCTTCCAGCTTGGTGCATTGTTGAACATCTACGACTTTGGCGATGGCTCAACATACCCTAACACACGCCAGCAGTGGTACTTCGAGGCATCGTTCTTCACCAAGGGCTCACAGCAGTTTATGGTGTCGTACGACAACCGCTTCCTTATCCCCGGTGTGCGCTGGTCAACAGCCTTGACCATCTTCAACGATAAGGCGATGGACTTCTACGGCTTCAATGGCTACATGGCCCATTTCGACCACGAGATGGTGGCATTGGGTAAGGATAAGAGCAACCTCGAGAACTACATCTACACACCCAAGTATCGCATCAACCGTATCGCCGTGCTCTTCAAGAGCGACTTCGTGGGTAACATATGGGACAACAAGTTCTTCTGGGAGGCTGGCTACCACTTGAGCTACTTCAAGCAGGGTTACAAGAACCAGAGCGCACTCAACCTCGACAAGATTAACAAGAACAAGGCCCCCGAGAAGATGTTCCCCGAGACCGAGCCTACAATCTTTGACATGTATCGCCGCTGGGGTCTTATCTCCGAGGAGGAGGCATGGGGTGGTCTTAACAGCACCGTGCGCCTCGGTTTGTTGTTCGACACACGCGACAAGGAGGGTGCTCCCTCACGCGGTATCTGGGCAGAGGCACACCTTACACTTGCACCCAAGTGGTTGGGCACATCTAACCCCTACTACCGCTACTCTGCAACCTTCCGCCACTATGTGCCCATCGTGAAAAACGACATCCTAACCTTCGCATATCGCCTCAATTATGAGGGTACTTTTGGCAATGATGCACCCTACTATGTGTTGCCTTACATCACTACCGTAGGTCAGAGCTACGACCGCGATGGCATGGGTGGCTACCGCACTATTCGTGGTATCATGCGTAGCCGTGTTCAGGGCTTGGATATGGCATCATATAATGCCGAGTTGCGCTGGCGCTTCGTATCGTTCACACTCTGGAAGCAGAACATATCATTCGGCTTGAATGTCTTCTCTGATGGTACTATGGTTACCAAGGGTCGCGACATGTCGTTCCGCGGTGATGAGAAGTATCGCGCAGAGTATGATGAGTATATGGCACAGGGTACAGAGGCTGACCGTCCACATATCACCGTTGGTGGTGGCTTGCGCTTCATCATGAACCAGAACTTCATCGTAGCCTTTGAGTATGGCTTGCCCGTGAGCAAGTTTAGCAAAGACCCCCTCATCAAGAATCAGGATGGCAAGGGTGCCTTCTACATCAACACTGGCTACCTATTCTAAGCAACACGCCGATAACATGAAAGGCTGTCACTGCGGTGGCGGCCTTTTTTTATCATTTTTTAGAGAGCTAAATGCTTAAAATCGTTGCACAGATTTGGTAGTTTTGTATAAAAATAGTATATTTGCGAAAGCGAATAATATATAACTATGCGTAAGCTCTACATCATAGCGGGTTGTAACGGTGCTGGCAAGACTACGGCATCCTACACTATGTTACCCGAGTTGTTGCACTGTCACGAGTTTGTGAACGCCGACGAGATTGCTCGCGGCCTATCACCATTCAACCCCGACAGCATGGCTATCGAGGCGGGTCGCCTCATGCTACGCCGCATCAACGACCTCTTGGAGGAGGGCTCTGACTTCGCATTCGAGACGACACTTTCAACACGAACATATCAGAAGTTCATCGAGCGCGCTCACGAGCGTGGCTACTTCGTATCGTTACTTTACTTTTGGTTGCCCACGCCAGAACAAGCTATCCAGCGCGTGGCAAAGCGTGTGAGTCTCGGAGGTCACAACATCCCCACAAACACAATCTGCCGACGCTATGAGAGCAGCATGCGCAACCTCACTTCGCTCTACATTCCCATCTGCGACTATTGGGTAATCTACGACAACTCGACTGCCGAGGGTGTCAAAAAGATTGCTTATGGCTCTAAGGGCGAAATAAAAGAGGTTGTTGACCCGTTAGCATACCAAAAGATTTTGAGCTATGAGTGAGTTTGAGATAAGAGAACTTCAAGAGCGAATTGACGCGGGCATACTCCTTGCCCAGCGCCGCCTTATCGAGCGCACACGCAGAGATAATGGCGATTTGGTTGTCGTGCGCGACGGTCAGGTCGTGCGCCTCACTCCCGACCAGTTGCTGCAAAAATAGCAATTTCCAACCCCTACGCCTTGCATCTTAGGCACAGACATATTGATAAAGGAGATAGAAATAAAAAGGTAGGCTCAGTGCCTACCTTTTACTCTTTATGTACTCCAATATCGCATCAAGGTCACTGGGGTTAAACCACGCAGTATTGACATCGCGTCTAAACCATGTTAGCTGACGCTTGGCATAGCGGCGTGAGTTGCGCTTGACCAACTCTACGGCCTCCTCAAAGCTACAGTTGCCATCGAAATAGTCGAACAACTCGCGGTAGCCCACCGTCTGCAAGGCATTAAGGTGGCGCTTGGGATACATCGTGCGCGCCTCCGCCTCCAGGCCCTCCTCCACCATCATATCGACACGGCGGTTGATGCGGTCGTAGAGCACATCGCGAGGCATATCCGTACCTATCTTTATTATATTGAATGGTCGCTCTGCCGTCACACCCTTGCGCTGCTCCGAGTAGGGTCGTCCTGTTGCGAGGCACACCTCCAAGGCACGCATAACGCGCGCAGGGTTACACAAGTCCACCTCCTCGGCATACTTAGCATCGAGCGTACGCAATTCAGCAACAAGGCTCTCTAAGCCCTCCCTCTCCAAGCGCTGCTTGAGGTTCTCGCGGAGTGCTGGGTCGGCATCGGGGAGGTCGTCCATACCCTCGCACAACGCCTGAACATAGAGCCCCGAGCCACCCACCGCCACGACATAGTCATTCTCCGTAAAGAGTTGCTCGAGTAACGCCAAGGCCTCGGTCTCATACTTTCCGCAGTTGAAGTCATCCTCCACCTCCCTATCAGCAATGAAGTAGTGCTTCGCCGCAGCGAGCTCCTCGCAAGTGGGTTGCGCAGTGCCTATGGGCATGCCACGAAACACCTGACGCGAATCGGTAGATATGATAGGGGCATTAAGGTGCGTTGCGAGCTTCACAGCAAGGGCACTCTTACCCGAGCCTGTGGGGCCCACAACCACAACCAGTGTACCTCGTTTAGAACTCATCGTCGTAGCCATCGTCGCCATCGAACTCGTTGTAGTCACCCATCATCTCCTCGAAGATAGAGCCACACTCCTCGTTAGCCTCGGGGTCGTACTGGTCGGGCGCTGGGGCGTGCTCGAATGCTACGCGGGGGTACTCTAAGCCCTCCTGTGGGCGCTGCATGTCCAACAACTCGAGGTAGAACGAGCGGTTGTTCATCATGTCGAAGGTGTAGATAAGGCGGTCGTGGAAGGTGTTATTCACCTCCATGAGCGTAACACTGTCCATACAACGGGGAGCACCAGGGATGTCGTCGCCAAGGTCAATCTCCGAGAACTCCTCGACGGGTCGCCACTCGGCATCCGACTTGAAGATTGATATCATGCAGTCGTCATAGTGTAATGCCTTGAGCAGAAATCGGCTGAACTCTGCGAGGGTCATATCGGGATAGACCTCGAAGTCGCGTACGAAGTTGTCGCTCTCGTCGCTGAGCATGCGGTATTTGAATACTATATTCATAAGTATTGGTTTTTATGTCACATTAATGTTGATACAAAATTAATATTTATTCGTTTATTTGGTGTGTAAAACAACAAAAATATATTAAAAAGTTGTAAGAACTCAAAAAAGACACTATATTTGCACTACTCAATTCGAGTATTTGTTCATCCCCCGCGAGCCTCATCGTCGGGTTTCGGATTATAATCAGACTTATATATGCAGGATTTAACAGCATTGGAGGGTAAAACCATTGTCGAGTTGCGCGAGATTGCAAAGGTCGTGGGCATAACCCCCTCAAACATGAAAAAGGGCGAACTCATCAACAAAATTGTGGAGGCTACAACAGCACCCACTACCCCCGCAGAGCCCGTAGATGCCCCCAAGCGTGGTCGTCGCCCCCGCATGAACGGCATAAAGGTGGGCGCATCACCCCAACCACGCCAAGAGATTGCCGCAGTGGAGGAGCCTACAACAGAGACTACAGCAGATGTAACGGAGGTTGCAGAGGCACACACACACGCCCACGAGGAGGCATCACATCAGCCACAACCCAAGCGCCGTGGTCGCAAGCCCAAGTGGATGAAGCGCGAGGAGTCCGCAGCCGAGCCTCAGCCCACAGAGGAGCAGTACAACGACATTAACATCACCGAAGAGCCACTCCCCATAGAGCACATATCGCTCCTCGATGTCATTGCCGAGGATGGCGACGATAGGCTGGATGGCGACGAGCTATTCGACGAGGAGGATGACAACAACGAGGCAGCGGAGAATAAAGAGGATATTACCAAAGATGACTTCACCGCGATAATCGAGGGCGAGGGCGTCTTGGAGGTAATGCCCGATGGCTACGGCTTCCTACGCTCTGCCGACTACAACTATCTGAACTCTCCCGACGACATCTATGTCTCGCCATCGCAGATAAAGCTCTTTGGTCTCAAGGCTGGCGACACCGTCTATGGCACCATACGCCCACCCAAGGAGGGCGAGAAGTACTTCCCACTCGTACATGTTGAACTCATCAACGGTCTCAAGCCCGACATCGTGCGCGACCGTCAGCAGTTCGAGTACCTCACCCCACTCTTCCCCTCGGAGAAGTTCAACCTCACGGGCGAGGGCCACAACACCAAGTCGAACCGCATTATAGACCTCTTTGCCCCCATCGGCAAGGGTCAGCGCGCACTTATCGTGGCACAGCCCAAGACGGGTAAGACAATGTTGCTGCAGTCCATCGCCAACGCCATTGCCGACAACCACCCCGAGGTGTACATGATCGTACTACTCATCGACGAGCGCCCCGAGGAGGTCACCGAGATGGCACGCAATGTAAAGGCCGAGGTTGTGGCATCCACCTTCGACGAGCAGGCTTCACGCCACGTTAAGGTTGCAGAGATGGTACTCGAGAAGGCAAAGCGCATGGTAGAGTGTGGTCACGACGTAGTCATCTTCCTCGACTCTATCACACGTCTCGCACGCGCCTACAACTCCGTACAGCCCGCATCGGGCAAGGTGCTCTCGGGAGGTGTCGATGCCAACGCACTACACAAGCCCAAGCGCTTCTTTGGCGCTGCGCGTAACACCGAGGAGAAGGGCTCACTCACCATCATCGCAACGGCCCTTATCGACACTGGCTCGAAGATGGACGAGGTTATTTTCGAGGAGTTCAAGGGTACGGGTAACATGGAGCTTCAGCTCGACCGCAAGCTTGCAAACAAGCGCATCTACCCTGCTGTCGATGTCATCGCCTCGGGCACACGCCGCGAAGACTTACTCCTCACGCAGAGCGTTATGCAGCGCACATGGATATTGCGCAAGCACCTCTCGGATATGACCACCGTGGAGGCTATGGAGTTCTTGCAGAAGCAGATGAACCTCACGCGCGACAACGACGAGTTCTTGGCAACGATGAACCAGTAATTTCTTGTGATAGTGGCGCATCTGCGGCGCTTCAATCAAACCCCCGAATGGGATGTACGCCAAGTACTACCCATCCGGGGGTTTTTCATGTCAGCACCACATCTGCACCACTCTGACAAGAAATTAAGTACAACCCATCCTGCTCCTCGGGATTTCTTGTCAGAAGGGGTCAGATGCAACGCTCTGCAAAAAAAATGCGGATAGGTTGTACTCGGGCGTACTACCTATTCGCATTTTCTTTTGTTAGCGGCAGCAGATGTGCCCCTTATCACAAGAAATTATGCTCTGGGAAGAGTGAAGGTAAACTCCAAGCCACCCACCTTGCGGTTTGCAACCTGTATGTCACCACCATGGAAGAGCACAGCATTCTTCACTATGGATAGGCCAAGGCCCGTGCCTCCGAGCTTACGCGAGCGACCCTTATCTATACGATAGAAGCGCTCGAAGATGTGGTTGATATGGTCGTTATCCACGCCGATACCATTATCGTAGAACGATATGGTGTACATCTTATCCTCTTCGGTGCAGCGCACAAAGATGTCGCGACCACCCGAGTATGCGATGGCGTTATCCGTGAGATTCTTAAATATAGACATTAGGAGTGTCGAGTTACCCATCACCGGCATGGGCGTAGGGAGTTCTATATTCATGCGCATGCGCTTATCGTCGGGCAACAGCGCCACCTCCGATGCTATCTCGTTAATGATAGCGTGCAAGTCGACGCTTTCGCACTCAATACGGCTGCTGCCATCCTCCAAGCGTGTGATTGTCGACACATCGTTGAGCAACTGCGTTAGACGCTGGCAATGAGCATAGCACTTCGCAATAAAGGCATCGCGCTCCTCGGCTGTCATATCCTTTGCCGTTGTCATAGTCTCGAGATAGCCCTGAATGGCTGCCACGGGGGTCTTAAGCTCGTGGTTGATGTTATTTGTTAGCTGGCGCTTGATGCGCAACTTCTCCTGATGTTCGTGCATAGCCTTGTCGTGCTCACGCTGAATGTCGTTCGACGCCTCACGCAAGCGACCATAGAGGGCGATGATGTGACGAGCGATGTCTCCCAACTCGTCATCCGCAAACTGAGGCATGGACTTAATGTCTGCGCCATTCTCCATAGCCGACACCGCACGGTCGAGGCTACGCAAGTTGCGGCTCATGCGCATAGCCAGCATAAGGGCTATAACGATAGACACACCCGCAACGCCTATGATGGCGAAGAAGATGCTCTCGTCGATGGTCGTAATGCTCTTGCTGTGGCTCAACACCGACAAGTGGTAGACGATGAAGCCTCCGATGAGTGTAAAGATGAGTATCGCCAAGAGGAGGTACATGCCTCCGCGATAGCTGAAAATTTTAGATTTTGAATCCATAGCCATATCCAGTTCGTGTTATTATATGGTTGCCGTAAATGCCAAGTTTCTTGCGCAAGCGTGTGATGTTTACATCGATGGTGCGGTCCAGTACTACCACCTCCTCGCTCCATACGCGCTTCATAATCTGTTCGCGCGAGAGTATCGCTCCACGATTCGATAGCAACAACACAAGGATGTCGAACTCCTTGCGTGTGAGCTGCACCTCCTCATTATCGATGTAGCAACTCTTGTCGCGGTTGTTAACCACCAAGGTCTCGAAGCGTATTACGCTATCATTCGTCTTTGCCTCCTCCTCAGCGGGGGTCTCTACGGGTGCAGCAACATTAAGTGTACGCTTTGAGCGGCGCAACACGCTACGCACACGCGCCATGACCTCTGCCAACGAGAATGGCTTAGAGATGTAGTCGTCAGCACCAATATCAAGGCCCTTAATCTTGTCGGCCTCCGAGTCGAGTGCCGTACAGAATATGATTGGTGTCTCGGCGGTCTCGGGTCGTTTGCGAAGAATGCGTGCGAGGCCAAAGCCACTTAGCTCGCCCATCATGATGTCTAAAATCATTAGGTCGTAGTCGGCAAGATTTAGCGCCAGGGCCTCCTCGGCACTCAACGCCGTGGTCACGCTATAACCCTCCTTTTCGAGGTTAAACTTCAGAATCTCGCACAATGACTCCTCGTCATCAACGACCAATATTCTATATTTATTCATGCTTCAAAGTTTTCGTCAAATGTATGAATAGATACCTCACACGCCTCTTAACAATACAAATATAGTAATGATTTGACAATTTCACAAGTCTTAACAGATATTTTTTAGACACCCGTTAACAGTAATGAAATAACTTTGTAACAATTTTGTAACAATTATTTCTTATCTTTGTCACATAACTCGTAATGTTATGGATCTATTTATAGTAATTGTACTAGCCCTATTGGCAGTTATGGGTATCGTTGTCGGCGTATCGAACGATGCCGTAAACTTCTTAAATTCAGCATTTGGCTCCAAGGCAGCCAACAAGTATGTTATCCTTGCCATCGCCTCTATCGGTGTGATGATAGGTGTGATGACATCGAGCGGCATGATGGATGTAGCGCGTAGTGGCGTGTTCTACCCATCGATGTTTAGTTATCAGGAGATTATGATACTCTTCCTCGGTATGATGCTCTCGAATATCATCCTCCTGGACATCTACAACTCGCTCGGACTACCCACCTCCACCACCGTGTCATTGGTCTTTGGCTTGCTCGGTTCGGCACTGGCCCTTGCCCTCTACAATGTTTGGAGCGGTGATGCCTCGATGACCGATTTAGGCAAGTATATCAACTCTGGAAATGCCCTCGCTATTGTGTCGGGTATCCTACTTTCGGTAGTCTTGGCATTCTTCACAGGCCACCTATTGATGTATATCTCGCGCGTGATATTCTCGTTCCGCTACAGCAAGATATTCAATCGCTTTGGTGCTTTGTGGTGCGGCATCACCCTTGCGGGCATCATCTACTTCACCGTGTTCAAGGGTCTCAAGAGCACAAGCCTTATCCCCGATGTACTCAAGGAGTATGTCAACGACCACACAGGCATGGCGTTGTTGATTCTCTGGGCCGGTAGCTCACTCTTACTTTGGATTTTGCAGCGTTGCAATGTCAATATCTTGCGCGTATCCATTCTCGCCGGCACGCTCTCACTGGCATTGGCCTTTGCGGGTAACGACCTTGTGAACTTCATCGGTGTGCCCTACGCAGGTTACGACTCATATGTAATTGCCCACAACTCCGACACCATCCCCACAACGATGGAACAGTTGATGAACCCCACAAAGGCGAACTTCTGGATTATGTGTGCTGCGGGCGTGGTGATGGTTATTACGCTCTTCACATCGAAGAAGGCTATGCGCGTTATCGAGACCGAGCGCAAGCTTTCATCACAGAGTGAGGAGGTATCGCCAAGCAACAATGAGGCTACAAACGCATCGCGTGGCATTGTTCGTGGTGCACGCGCAATGAGTAACGCAGTCGAGGCAATCACACCAAAGAGGGTTTTGGACTATATCGAGAGCCGCTTCACGCCACTTTCGGAGGAGGAGCGTGGCGATGCCAACTACGACCTTATCCGCGCTACGGTAAACCTCACAGCTGCCGCCATACTTATCTCTATCGGTACGCAGCTCAAGTTGCCACTATCTACAACCTATGTAGTCTTCATGGTGTCGATGGGTTCGTCATTGGCTGACCGCGCATGGGGTCGTGAGAGCGCAGTATATCGTATCACAGGCGTTATGACCGTTATCATGGGTTGGTTTATCACCGCGTTGGGTGGCTTCCTTATCGCCCTTGTCGTGACGCTCGCACTTGCCTATGGTCAGCTTATCGAGGTTAATGGCTGGAACATCATCGCCATCGCCGTGACTATTGTCTGCATCGGCCTTATCATCAAGAGCAACATCTCGAAGAAGAAGGAGAGCAAGGAGGTCGAGGAGTCTGCCGTGGCGAAGATTAGCGATACACTTAAGCAGAGCCCCGAGGAGGCACTTATCGCCTATACAGAGCATGTGTGCGCTTCGATGGAGAAAGTTACCCTAATCTATGACCGCACCATCGTTGCCGTATTCAAGGAGAACCGCAAGGTGCTTCGCGACATGGTTAGCGAGGCCGAGGAGTTCTACCACTCTACACGCCAGCAGAAGTACGAGATTATTCCTCTGTTGCGCACCCTCGAGGAGAGCGACATCAACACTGGCCACTTCTATGTTCAGGTTGTGGACTACATCTCGGAGACCAGCAAGGCGTTGTTACACATCACACGCCCCTGCTACAAGCATGTTGACAATAACCACTCGGGCCTCACTAAGGAGCAGGTCTACGACCTCAAGTGCATTAACGACCGCGTGGAGAACATCTTTGGCAACATCAACAACATGCTTCGCACACGCTCATTCGAGCAGATGGATGAGGTACTAAACAATCGCGACGAGCTCTTCAACTTCATCGACGAGGTCATGCAGAACCAGTTGCGCCGTTTGCGCGATACGGGCGGTTCATCATCGGCAAATATGTTGTTCTTCAACATCCTCACCGAGACCAAGACCATGGTATTGCACTCACGCAACATTATGAAGTCGTTGGAGCACTTTGTTCACACCAAGGAGTAGCGGAGGTCTATTCAGCATAAAAGAGTAATGCGTTGATGTTGTGGCATCAACGCATTTTCTTTTTACAAAAAGAGCCTGCCCGACCTTGTGGTTAGGCAGACCCCGACTTATAACAGTTATACTACTAATCTTGGCGAGCGAATTACTTTGCGGGTGCCCACTTGCAGCGCACGGGAGAGATGATAGCGCCCTCCTCCTTGAGCTGCTTCATAGCCTTGTCCACCTCCTTACGGTCGATGCCGCTGAGCTCCGCGATCTTACCTGCGTTGAGAGGCTCACCAGCCTCAATCATTGTTGCCAATACCTTTGCTTTAGTCTCCATAGTTCTTATAGTTTTAATAGTTAAAATATCTTATTGCGAGTGTTATCTCGCGATACGACTTGCGCCCCTCGATATACTCCTCATAGACGATTTCGGCATCGCGTCCTTTGAGCATAGCACACTTTCCACATAGCTCGCAGTTGCATCGGCACTGCCATCTATCCTGAACATATGCAAGGCGCTCCTCGCGTGTGCTACTATCTATCTCCGGGGCAAACATATCACTTTGTCATCACTCTTTGTTTCTGTTTCTGGTGCAAAAATAACACAAAGTTATATAAGTTGCAAATCGGAAATTTTGATTACATTATAAGAGAAAACTATACACTATTTACCCACCTGTCTGCGCCAACGGAGGTAGCCCGCAACGGCAAGGGCTGAGTAGAGAGTATAGAGACCTGCGGTGATGGGGATACCTTTATATAAATAGAGACCCACACTTATCATATCGACCACAAGCCACACCAACCACTGCTCCACCAGTTTGCGCGAGAGCATCCACATAGCGACGATGCTCAACGCCGTAGACATAGAGTCGAAGAATGGCACGCGGCTATCGGTACACTCAGCAAGGAAGAAGTAGAACGCAATATGCAAAACGGCATAGACTGCAACCAAAGGCACAATCCATCTCGTTGGTGTGTGACGAATATGTCCGTCATCACTCTTCTTGGGTCGTCGCTTCCACACTACAAGGCCATAGACACCCGCCAACACATAGTACAACTGCATGGCGGCATCGGCATAGATGCCACTTTGGAAGTAGAGCACACCATGCACCACGGGCATAATAGCACCAACTACCCACAGCCAGATGTTTGCCTTATACTCGAGCCAAAGGTATAGAAGGCCGAGGGCTGTGCCTACACACTGCAATATCAAAGACCAATCCCAAGTCATAGTTTTAGAAGTTTACGGTTACATTAGCAAGCACATTGATAGGCGCCTGAGGGAAGAAGAAGGCATCGTCGTAGCGCTCGCCATCCCACATATACGAGTAGCCATAGCCGTTCGACTCGTAGAGTGTAGAGAAGAGGTTGTTGATTGCCAAACCGAAGCGCACCTCACTCTCCGACTTTGTGCGAAGCGTATAACCGAGGTTAAGGTTTGTAACGCAGTAGGCATCCAACGACAAGGCCTCAATCTCGTTATTGGTGAAGTATTGCTTGCCGACATACTGTGTGTGCCACAACGCGCTGAAGCCTCCAACATGGAAGTCCGCCATCAGCGAACCCATCACCGAGGGCGAGTACGATATGGTCATATCGCCGAGGTTCTGACCATAGGTTGGGCTATCCTTAAGCTCATCCACATAGTCCTGAATCTTGTTCTGCGAGAGTGTAGCATTTGCCGAGAGTGTCAACCACTTTGCCACCCTCCACGATGCCATAAGCTCGACACCACGGCGGTAGCTGCGTGCGACATTGGTATTTAGCGCATCGTCGCCATCGTTTACCATACCCGTAGCCACAAGCTGGTTGTGGTAGAGCATATAGTACAAATTAATGCCCACCACTACGCGGGGCGCAGTATAGGTGTAGCCCAACTCGAAATCTATGAGGCGCTCGGGTTTGGGCTCGGTGTCGTCAGCCGAGAACATATAGCGGTCTGTGAAATCTGCGCGCGTAGGCTCGCGGTGTGCTACGGCAGCCGAAGCAAAGATATTGTGGCGGTGGTGAATGTAACTGATACCCGCACGAGGGTTGAAGAAGTTGTACTCGTTGTCGATGTTAATGGGCTGCATGTAGACACCCTCATCGCCCCAAATCGAGTTATCGTTAGTACCCCACGCCTTGTAGCCGACATAGCGATACTGCACATCGCCAAAGATATGGAGTTCGTTATCCATCAAGCCGCGCACAGCAGTCCAGTCGGCACGCGCAAAGATGTTGCCATCGTGCTTAATGACATCGTTGTCGTACCACTTACCGCCAACCGAGGCGCTATCCATGCCATCTACCCAGCTCAAAGTACCCCAGTGTGGCGAGTTGTAGTAGCTGTATGAGCAACCGAAGGTTACATCGAGATTTGATGTGCGATACTCCGCCGCGGCATTCACACCACCGAGGTGCGTAAGCATCTTCTTGTGGCGAATGAGGTCAGCCTCTTCGATTGAGGTATTGAGGTTTGTGTAACCCGCCAACCACGCATCGTCTTTGTACTGGTTGTAGTAGCCATAGCCATAGGTATAGAATAGCGTGGTGTTAAACTGCCAGTGGCTGTTAAAACGGTGGTTCAGAACGAGCTGATTATTGAATTGTAAGTAGTTATCGGTCTGGTCATCGTAGTAGTCTACATGCGTGCCATCCTCCAACACGAATGGGCCATCCGATGTTACATACTGACCCGAATCGTGGTAGCGACGACCATAGCGCTCCATATCCTTGCGCGACACACCGTTATAGGTGAGGTAGGTCTTTGCAGAGCCACCAAACGACAAGAACTTAACCTTAGTATTAGAGCCATAGTATCCAGCCTGAAGCATATACGATTTGAGGTCTGTTGCGCCGCGGTCGATGTAGCCATCCGAACCGATATGCGTGAGGCGTGCATCCACCACCCAGTGGTCACGCATAAGACCCGACGATATGTGCAACGCTTGCTTATTAGTGTTGTACGAACCATATGAGAGTGATGCAGTGCCGCCGAACTTTGTTGAGAGTGCATCGGTAGTCATCGCCACCGAGCCACCAAAGGCTCCCGTACCATTAGTCGAGACTCCCGCGCCACGCTGCACCTGCACGCTACCCACCGAAGAGATAAGGTCTGGCGTGTCGTACCAATACATAGAGTGCGAGTCGGGGTTGTTCATCGCAACGCCGTTGATAGTCACATTGATGCGCGTAGCATCCGTACCACGCAGGCGAATTGCCGTAGCGCCAATACCAATACCCGTCTCGTTAGTAGCAATGATTGAGGGTGTTAGCACGAGTGCCGTAGGCATATCGGTTCCATAAGCCGAGCGGTCAAGATTCTCTTTAGATAGATTATCCTGCGCCACGGGCGTGGTGCGCTTAGCACTTACGGTAGTAACCTCGATAACATCGATGTCGTAGTTGCGTAGCGAGTCGAGTGATTGCTCTTCGCTTCGAGCGTAAAGCGATGCCGCAGAGAGAGTTGTAGCGGCCAATAAAATAAAAAACCTTTTCATACTTTTAAGTTTAAGTTTGAAAAGGGGCTTCGTAAGATATGTATCCAATCCTGGTATCGGCATTACCCGTATCCAGTACAATGGGTTTAATCTCAGCCAATCACCTCACTCTGTTACGAGACTGGCAGCCATATAGCCGACCCACCCTGCAACAAGTGAAGGAGTAGCACCCCTTATATTGCGCAAAGGTAAACAAAAATTGGCAATTAGAGAGGAGGTGCTACCATTTTTTCTATGAAAGGGGTTCAAAAAGCGCTAATCATCACTACCGAGCACCCTATTACTCTTGTATGTCAGCGCCGTAGCAATAGCAATTATAAGCACTACGACGCTATTAAACAGGTAGGCGAAGGTATGGTTCGTAGCATGAAAGATGTGGTCGATGCCGTCAATCATAAATGGCGCTACGAGGATCGCCAAATAGTTAGTAGTCATAACGATAGCCAATGCCAATGTCGAGAGGTGCGGTGGCGCATTCGTAGCTGCCTTATCGTATATTATGGGCTGCATAACGCCATAGCCCAAGCCCGTAAGTATCGCGCCAATAGTTAGCGTTGTTGCCGAGGGATGTGTAAGCGACATAAGCAACAGACCCACCGACATGGCAACCAACGACCACAAGTTAACCATCCTGCCAAAGATAGCGATGATGCGATTTAGCATAAATCCTGGCGCCATAATAGCGAGGAAGAAAAGCGATATTATTATACCAGACTCTCCGCTGTGCATACCCGCAAGCGATGCAACATACGAGGTATTATAAGTAACGATAAGCGAGGTGTAGGTAATGGCAAAGTAGAATAGCACAAGGCCCGCTATAACCTTCACATTTAGCTTCGTCTGCCTATTCTGCGCACCCGACTTTGGCTCTGGCGCAGGCTTCGTGCGACTAAGCGCTGGTATGAGCAGTAGCGTAACCACAGGGAGCAGATATACGATAAATGCCAGGTGCCACTCCACATCGGCAAGATAGCCTACGGCAGTCGTAGCAATAACAAGCGTTAGATTGTTCACCGCAGAGCTAATACCAAGCTGGTTAACACGCTTATCTCCAGTAAAATAATCAACGATAAGACCTGTCGATAACGGGATAATCATTCCCGCACCCACACCAACGAGTGTGCTTGCAGCAATAAGTTCCACGAGCGAATAAGAGGTAGTACACCATACACCACTAAGTAGGAATATCGCCGTACCAGCCACCAGCAACCTTATCTTATTACCCTTCACGGCCCAGCGACCCGAGAGTAGCATAAAGGGGATAATCAGCAGCGATGGCAGAGACTCGAGCATCTGAACTTCAAGTTCGCTTGCATGCGGAAAGATGCTCTGCATATCATCCAAAATGGGCGAGATAGCCAAGCCCGGCAATGACACAATCGCCGAAACAGACCATATAGCCACAAGGGCAATTAGGGGTATTTTACCTTTACCAGTATCGATAGTCATTTAACCATATTTTTATTACAGCACTATCCAACAAAGAGCATGCCAAACACCTTTGCCTCGTACATGTGCGCGCACGCCTTGCTTATTCAACTTTTTTTGCTAACTTTGTGCGATTATACAGACTCAAAGATTAAAACCTCATAACACTATGAAAAGAATTATTGCTCCTTCGGTGCTTTCAGCCGACTTTGGCAACCTCAATCGTGACATGGAGATGCTCCAGCGCTCACAGGCAGAGTGGGTACATGTCGACGTTATGGATGGCGTATTCGTACCCAACATCTCATTCGGTTTTCCCCTTATGAAGCCTTTGCGCAAGGGTACAACAAAGGTGCTCGATGTACACCTCATGATTACCGCACCCGAGAAGTATGTAACACGCTTTGTGGAGGCGGGTGCTGACTATGTCACTTTCCACTACGAGGCTACCGAGAACATCCAGGAGTGCATTGACCTTATCCGCAAGGCGGGTGCTAAGGTGGGTATCTCTATCAAGCCCGGCACTGAGCCCGAGGTATTGGACAAGTGGCTCACACAGCTCGACCTCATCCTCGTTATGAGCGTAGAGCCCGGCTTCGGTGGCCAGAAGTTCATGCCCTCGTCTATCGCAAAGTGCGAGTATCTCAACCGCAAGAAGCAGGAGTTGGGCCTCGAGAACCTTATCATCGAGGTAGATGGTGGTATTTCAGCATCGAACTCACGCCTCTTGTTCGACGCAGGTGCTGAGGCATTGGTTGCTGGTAGCTCCGTTTTCGGTGCTCCCGACCCCGAGCAGGCAATTGTTGACATGATTAACTCTTAATCTTGGTTCGACTAAATGATTTCGCTCGATAACCTCACCATAAGCTACGGCGGCTGGACACTCTTCGACGGCATATCGTTTATGATTAACCCCAAGGATCGTATAGGTCTTGTGGGTAAGAACGGTGCGGGTAAGACCACCCTACTGCGTGTCATCACTGGCGAGCAGCAGCCCACCGAGGGTGCTGTGACCATAAATGGCGAGTGTACCATAGGCTACCTACCCCAGCAGATGCGCGTGGCAGATACCACATCGCTTGTGGCCGAGACAGCCAAGGCCTTCGAGGAGGTGTTGCGCATCGAGGCAAACATCGAGCGCCTAACAGCAGAGATTGCTTCGCGCACCGACTACGAGAGCGAGGAGTATGCCGAGCTCATACACCGCCTAAACGAGGCTAACGACCGCTACCACATCCTTGGTGGCGACACTCGCGATGCCGACATCGAGCGCACGCTGCTCGGCTTAGGCTTTAAGCGCACAGACTTCGAGCGCCCCACACGCGAGTTCTCAGGAGGTTGGCGCATGCGTATCGAGCTGGCAAAGCTCCTACTACGCCGCCCCTCAATCTTCCTCTTGGATGAGCCTACGAACCACCTCGACATCGAGAGTATTCAGTGGCTGGAGGAGTACCTCAAGAACTATAACGGTGCGGTGCTCTTAATCTCTCACGACCGCGCCTTTTTGGATAATGTCACCACGCGCACCGTGGAGATTTCGTTGGGCAAGGCCTACGACTACAAAGTGCCCTACTCAAAGTATGTCGTGCTGCGTCAGGAGCGTCGCGCACAGCAGATGGCGGCATACGAGAACCAGCAGCGCCTAATCGAGAAGACCGAGGAGTTCATCGAGAAGTTCCGCTACAAGCCCACAAAGAGCAACCAGGTGCAGTCGCGCATAAAGCAGCTCGAGAAGCTCGACCGCATAGAGGTCGATGAGGAGGATTTGTCACGCTTGAATATCAAGTTCCCGCCCGCGCCCCGCACAGGTCAGATTGTTGCAGAGGTGAAGGAGGTGGGCAAGGCCTTTGGCGAGAAGCGCATATTCTCGGGCGCGGAGTTTACCATAGAGCGCGGACAGAAGATTGCCCTTGTAGGCCGAAATGGCGAGGGTAAGACC
>JAEIGA010005132.1_pt1 | contig 20101 bp, 19 predicted proteins | sample 9270691 | NCBI WGS metagenome assembly JAEIGA01 (sample SAMN17057246, study PRJNA624740) | gut metagenome | biome: biome; isolation source: fecal sample | host: Bos grunniens | place: China: Xizang | collected 2019 | reverse complement strand
ATGAAAATTTACATTCCACAATTGCGGATATAAGTACCAATAGACATAGAATGCAGAATGTGCTTGCAACAGTTTTGAAAAAACCTCTATCTGTAATGTCTTACGAAAAGTTTGTTAATAAGTTAGACTATTCTTTAGTAAAGGTAAACGAAAAGGTATATCCATCTATTTACCCTAATTGGGATAGCTCTCCTAGAAGAGGCGTTGCTGGAGATATTTTGACTGGAGCTAAACCCGAGTTATTCAAGCAGCACGTTTCTGATGTTGTAAATATGATGTCAGATAGGAATACTGACGATAATATAATTTTCCTTAAATCATGGAATGAATGGGCTGAAGGTAATTATATGGAGCCAGATTTACAATATGGAAGAGGACGACTGAAAGCATTAAAAGATGCTCTAGGCAAGTAAATCTCTTTTAGGATTAAATTTAACAGTGATTTATGAAGAAAATAATGCTAGTCTTCGGCACAAGACCAGAAGCAATCAAGATGTGCCCGCTCGTGAAGGAGTTTCAGAAACGAGCAGATGAATTTGAAACAATCGTATGTGTGACAGGCCAGCACAGAGAGATGTTGGATCAGGTGCTCAAGATTTTTGAGGTAACACCTGATATTGACCTTAATATTATGAAGCAGGGACAGGACTTGACAGATGTTACTGTACGTATTCTTAACGGTATGCGTGACGTGTTTAAGGAATGTCGTCCAGATGTAGTGCTTGTACATGGTGATACTACAACATCTACTGCAGCTGCTCTTGCAGCATTCTATGCACAGATTCCTGTAGGTCACGTAGAGGCAGGTCTTCGTACACACAATATCTATAGCCCATGGCCAGAGGAGATGAACCGTCAGGTGACTGGTCGTATTGCTACTTATAACTTCTCTCCAACACCACTTTCGGAAAAAAACTTAATTGAAGAGAAGGCAATGGGTAGGATTTATGTGACAGGTAACACAGTTATTGATGCTCTTCACTATGTAGTTACCAAGTTGAAGAACGATGAAACAATCGCTAAGGAGCAGGATGCTGTTCTTCTCAATGCAGGTTATGATGTAACACGTTTGGCAGACGGTAAGAAGCTTGTTCTTATCACTGGTCACAGACGTGAGAACTTTGGTGATGGCTTTATCCGTATGGTGACAGCTATGAAGGATCTTTCTGAGAAATACCCTGAAGTTGACTTCGTTTACCCAATGCACTTGAATCCTAATGTACGTAAGCCTATCCATGAAGTATTTGGTGAAGACCTTACACGTCCGAACTTCTTCTTCATTGAACCTCTCCAGTACCTTGAGTTTGTTCATTTGATGTCAAAGGCTACCATCGTTCTTACCGACTCAGGCGGAATCCAGGAAGAGGCTCCAGGTCTTGGCAAGCCAGTTCTTGTGATGCGTGATACTACAGAGCGCCCAGAAGCGTTGGAAAGCGGTACAGTACATCTTGTGGGTACAGACTATGATAAGATTATGAATGAGGTGAGCACACTCCTTGAGGATGCTGAGGCATACGCCAAGATGTCTCAGGCTGTTAATCCTTATGGTGATGGTTTGGCCTGTAGTAGAATTGCTGATGCGCTATTTTAAATATACAAGTGCCTAATATTAGCAACTTTATAATAATTTTTTTCATGAGAATATTAACAAAGGTGAGATTTTTTTTGGGTGGAGAAGAAAGGTCTAAGCTTGCAAAAAAGAATATATTGGCGTCTTTAATCTTTAAAGTAATTGATATTCCCGTTTATTTAGCACTTGTACCAGTAACGATTAATTATTTGAATGAATATGAATATGGCATATGGCTTACATTAAGTTCTATAATATTATGGATAGATACTTTTGATATTGGTTTAGGCAATGGCTTAAGAAATAAGCTAGGAAGTGCAATTGCTAAGAATGATTATAGTAAAGGTAAGGCTTATGTATCAACAACTTTAGTCCTTCTTATTTCTATCGCTCTGATTATAGCTATTGTTGGTTTGTTTCTTTTACCAAAAATTGATTGGTATAATGTTCTTAATGTTACTTCAGGTTCTGTACCTAATCTCATAGATATAGTTCTTGCAACATTTGTACTTTTTTGTGCTAATTTTGTGATGAAGTTTGTTGGTAATGTTTATCAAGCTTTGCAATTGTCTGCAGTTACCAATCTTATAACCCTGTTGAGTCATGTTTTGTCATTACTGGTAATTTTCTTGCTAACTAAGTTCTGTTATAGTGATTTGTTGTATGTTGCTATAGCCTTTTCTTCTTCTTCTTTAATTATTTATGTGTTATTATATCTAATAACTTTTTATAAATATTTCAAGAATCTAGCTCCGTCGTTTAAATGCTTCCATAAAGAATATATTAAAGATATCTGTGGCTTGAGTCTCAGATTTTTTTTATTGCAGATAGCTGGTTTAATTTTATTCTCTGTTACTAATCTGTTAATATCCAATTTGTATGATCCTTCATTTGTGACGCCATATAATTTAAGTTATAGATATTTTTCTATTGTTAGTATAGCTGCTAGCTTTGTTGTAGCACCGATGTGGTCTGCGAGTACTGATGCATATGCGAAGGGGGATATGATATGGATATATGAAACTTCTAAGCAAATAGTTAAGATTAATTTATGTGCAACACTTTTAGTTGGCTTAATGCTTATAATATCCCCATTAGCATACAAATTATGGTTAGGTGGTAATATAGATATTCCTTTTTCATTGTCTGTCATTGTAGCAATTTACGTTTGTATTACATTTTGGAGTGTCTCCTTCTCAAGTTATTTGAACGGTATGGGAAAATTGAAAGTCCAAACTTATAATACATTAGCAGTAGCTTCATTATTTATACCAGTATGTTATACTCTCGGAAAGATTATTGGTGTTGAAGGTGTAGTATTAGGTATGGCACTTCTTAATACGTCTGGTTTAATTTTAAATATTATTCAATTTAAGAAGATAATCAATAATAATGCAAAAGGTATATGGAATATGTAACATTTCTGATACAATAGTGGCTAGCAAATAAGTACTTACTAAGATCATTGGTTATTATGTGTATATATGATGTAGTTGTATTAATATTATTTATATTATGGATTTTACAATATGCCACACAAAATAGTAGGCCTTATTTTATTTTAGGTGTCTGCATTCTTTTGTTTATAATGCTATTTCGTAGTCCGGAGTTTGGAGCTGATGTACCGTATTTTTATGATGTTTATTTAGGCGTTGGTGAGGATACCCCAGAACCGGGTTTTATGCTGTGGTGCAAAATTTTAAGGCTTTTACCATCTTCAGCTTTTATATTTACCTTTATGACTTATCTTTTCATTATGACTCCAGTTATAAAGGGCATCAATAAATATTCTAATGATAAAATAGCATCTCTAATAGGCTTAATGGTTATTACAGGAATGTGGACGGTTCATTTCATAACAATGCGTCAAGCCATGGCTCAAGCTATAATGTTATGTGGAATTTTGGCATATTTTAACAAAGTAAAACATTGGAAACTTATCTTAATCATTTGTTTTTCGATTGTTCCATTTTTTCACACTTCGACAATTATATCAATTCCGATACTGTATTTTATTTTCCACAATAAATTTGAGAAACGATATTATCTAGTAGCACTTGCCATTTCTTTTGTATTCTCAGGTGTTGCAACATATTTTCTTGCAGATATTTTTAATTCAATAACATCAACTATTTCTATATTAAATAGAATGAATGGTAATATTGAGAATGAAGATTTTTTCTTTGAAGGTTTTGGCCTTATACAAGCTGCTCCAACAACAATATTATCGTTTTGGATATTACATTGTGCAAAAGGACAATCTTTAAATATATTCCAAAAATCTTTTGTTACGGGTTCTATTTTATTTAATCTATTAGGGCAAATGTGGTTGACAAATAGATTAGTATGTATATTTTGGGTTTTAGGTTTATGGGGTGCTTTCCCTTCAACTAAAAAAATGCCGTTAGTAATAGGAGTATATGCGATTTTAGCATGGAGATTATATTCATACTATCAAGATAATATGTATTTCTTGCCATATCAGTTTGTGTTTGAATAATTTATTTTTAGAGTTATAGAAGAAACGATGGAGGCGGTAAATATTGTTGCTGGAATAGTTACATATAATCCAGATTTAGGCATTCTAAAGCAAAATATATCAGCTGTAAGTAAACAAGTTGACCTCGTATTTATAGTAGATAATCATTCATCCAATATAAATAGAATAAAGGATGTAGTTGCCAATTTTGATAATGTTGAATTAATACTTAGAGATGAGAATGAAGGTATTGCCAGGGCATTGAATATTTTATGTGACAAAGGATGCTCTGTTGGTGCAAGTTGGATACTTACATTAGATCAAGATACAATTATACCGTCTAATCTTATTATGGAATATTCTAAATTTTTATCTGTACCAAATATAGGATTAATTGGATGTCATATTGTAGATCGAAATATTGATAGTCAGCAGCTCGATGTTTCTACCAATGACTATCCGAACACACTTATAACGTCAGGATCCTTTACTAATTTATCAGTGTGGAATAGAATTGGTGGCTTTTGTGAAAAATTGTTCATAGATGGTGTAGACCATGCCTATTGCTTTAATCTTAGAAAGAATGGTTTTAAGATACTTAGATTAGCAAATGTTAAGATTAATCATGCTATTGGGAAAAGTAAATTGGTGAACTTTAATAAAAAACAAATGCAATTATATGGGGAGTCTCCGTTAAGGTATTATTATATGTATAGGAATAATATTTATCTATTAAGGGAGTATAATGATTATTTTCTAGAACCTTATAAGTATGGAATAATTAGTTATGTATATTCAACAGTTGTGTATTTATATCTTATGTTGAGATATGAAGATTCCGGACTTCTTAAACTGTGTATGATAATAAAGGGTTGTATTCATGGAATAATGGGCAGATATGGGAAATATGAACGTTAATATGAATTTTATATTTTTTTTATACGATACAGATTACTATCGATATGCTTATAATGAACTAACTCAATATAATGATGTCCGAGTGTACTATGGTTTTCGACCAGTTAATCCATTAATGAGATTTATCCATAAGATTCATCATTCTCTTAAAATTAACCATTATCTTAAGTTGCCATTTAAACAGTTGTGGTTTAAGTCTTACTACAAATTAGATTTTGAGAATGAAGGTAAATTATGTTTTGTATTCGATGCTCGTTTATTAGAATTTGATTATGCTAGAACATTTTGTGATTATTTACGTAGTCAACATAAAACTGCTCATTTTGTTTGCTATTATCAGGATTTGATAACGACTTCTACTTCTGAAACCCAACCAAATAGTTTAAAGGATAAATTCGATTTAATAGTCAGTTATGATAAACGAGATGCTGCATTTTATAATATTGATTACCACCCTACTACTTATTCTGCAAATTTCGTAAGTGATAATGATACAATTGAGCCTTGTGATGTGTACTTCTTGGGTGCTGTGAAAAATAGATGGAAAGATATTATAGATACCTATACTCTTTTAACGAAAAAAGGACTCAAGTGTGATTTCTATGTAAAGACTACTAATAATATGGAACAGGTCAATTTACCTGGTATACATTATATAAAGAATATGTCCTATACGGAAAATTTACAGCATATACAAAAATGTAAATTTATACTTGAACTTCAGCAAAAAGATGCAATAGGTCCAACTTTAAGAACTTGGGAGGCTATTTGTTATGATAAATTTTTAATTACAAATAATCTCAGTATAAAGCATACAAAATTTTACGACAATAGATTTGTTATACTAGTAAATAAATGCGGAATAGATTTTAGTACTATTGATAGAGATATCGCATACGTTAATCAGTATAAACAGTATATTACACCACGAAATTTTCTTAATTTTTTAACTTTTAATCTAAAAAATAGATAATGAGGATTGCTTTTATTTTTGATGCTCTATTATATGGCGGAATAGAGCGTGTTGGTATTTCATATCTAAAGTTTTTAGAACAAGATGGACATGATGTTGATGTCTATGTCTTGAATCCAAATGATATTGAGGAAATTATTAATGAAGTACCTTCTAAGTTTAGAATCTATAAAAAGAAGGTGTCCCCATTTTTGTGTCCGAGTAGGTATTGGTATATTACAAAACGTTGGTGGTGGGGAAAGTTTATTTTCCCATTTATTTATTTTTCTACATATTTTTTACTCCATATTTACGGCTTATGGTTTAAGACTAAAGGTAAATATGATTTAGCCATATCAATAGCAGGCCATTTTAACGATCTTTCAATTAATGCTTATAATTTGATTCGCAGTGAAAAAAAGGTCTGTTGGTTGCATGGCGGATTATATAGTTATATGATAATATCTCCAGGATATGAACGACTCTATATGAAGATTAAAAATCTTGTAGTGTTGAATAACTTAGCCGAAGATGAGTGTTTGTTCTATAATAAATACTTACATCTAAATATATGGAAAATATATAATCCATGTTTTATTGCAGATAGACTGATAAATGAAAATATTGTCATGCAGTTGAAAGAAAAATATGGAGATTATATTTTGATGGTTTCTAGAATGACTTCACAGAAGAATCCAATAGGGGTAATGAAGGCCATAGAGTATATTTATCGGAAATATGGTAAAAAATATAATGTTGTTTTTTTGGGTGACGGTGTGATGAAACAAGAGTTTGAGCATTATGCCCAAAATAGTGAAATATCTAACTGTTTCTTCTTTGTTGGAAATGATGCAAATCCTCAGAATTATTATAAAGCAGCAAAAATGTTTGCATTTTCAAGTTACTCAGAAGGTTTACCAACAGTAATTGTTGAGGCGATGTTTTTTGGCTTACCTATAGCGTCTTCTGATACCTCTGTCCGTGAAATCTTACAAGATGGTAAAGATGGATTGATATCAGCAATTGACGATAATAATTCATTAGGTGAAGATATCCATAAAATAATGTCATTAAAGGAAGTTTGGCTATATTATTCCAATAGGTCAATTGAGCGATTCAAATCGTCGTCTCCCAATGTGATAAAGAAGCAATTCAACGATTTCATAAATACATTATGGTAAATACAAAAGTCATTACTTGTGCTGGATATTATGGAACAGGTTCTAGTGCTATTACAGATCTCTTGGGTGAGTTCTCTAATGTTCATTTCTTAGGAGATTATGAATTTAGATTTGTTCAAGATCCTGGTGGTATAGCTGATTTAGAATATAATATTGTTGATAATTATCATCGTCATAATTCTGGCCATGCCCTAAAACGATTTAGGAAAAATATAGAGTTTCTATGTGGCAACAAATTTAATAAAACATACGAGAATACATTTCAAGGGCAATTCAAGAAGTTGTCAATGGAATACATAGATTCTTTGACAGCATTCAAGTTTAATGGGTATTGGCATCAAGATGTTATTGATAGAGGCTTTCTGTTTTGGTTTTTAGAAAGAGCATTGGACAAAATCTTAAATCGTGTTATAGTTCCAATTATTAGGGGTAAAAATAATATTGAGCCAATCTCAATTCACTTACTTCGAAATGAAATGACTTATGTGCCATTTTCTGATAAAGAGTTGTTTTACCGAAAAACTAAAGAGTATACCGATAAATTGATAGAAGCCGCAAATATCAACGACAAAGGATTTTTGATGTTTGACCAACTTGTGCCACCTTCGAATACTGAAAAGTATCTTAAATATTTTAACAATCTATTTGTTTTTGCTATTGATCGTGATCCTAGAGATATTTTCTTATTAGAGAAACTAGTATGGGCTGGAGGAGTTGTGCCTGTGGCTAATATAAAAGATTTTTGTTTGTGGTATAAGCTGACTAGGGAACATCGGAAATATGAAGCTGATGATGAAAACAAAGTGATGAGACTTTATTTTGAGGATTTGATTTATCATTATGAAGAAACAGTTTCGAAGATATGTTTGTTCTTAAAGATAGAAAAATCATCACATGTCTATCCCAAGACGAGGCTTATTCCAGAACGTTCAATTTCTAATACAAAGTTATGGTTGCAACATCCTGAAGAAGTTGAAAATATTAGATATATAGAGGAAAATTTAGCAGAATACTGTTATAATAGATTTGAATAAATGAAATATACTCTTTTTACACCAACGTATAATAGAGCACATTTATTACCAGCTTTGTTTAAAAGCATGGAAATACAATCAATAAAGGATTTTGAATGGCTTATTATTGATGATGGCTCAGTTGATAATACAGAGGAAACAATTAAAGAATTGACTTTAAAATCGTCTTTCCCTATTCGCTATATTAAACAAGAAAATGGAGGAAAACATTCTGCTTTTAATAGGGCAATTGAAGAAGCTAATTCGGAATGGTTTGTATGTATCGATAGTGATGATCCCTTGACCCCTGATGCATTAATTAACATGGAAAAGGCATGTGTTTTGGTTGATAATGATGCTGCAGGTTTTGTTGGTGTTTGTAAATCGCCTAAAGGTGTTCTATTAGAAAACCGAATTAAAGAACCTTTCTATTCGGATACAATTGATATTAGAGATAAATATCATTTTTGGGGTGAACCTGAAGTCTATCGGCTTTCGCTATTAAAGAAATATAGATTCCCAATATTCAAGGGAGAAAAGTTTATAACAGAAGCGATACTTTTTGACCAATTAACTTCAACGTATAAATTGTTATATACTAATTATCCTATGCAGGTAAAGGAGTATTTACCTGGAGGATTAACTGATAATCAAACAAAGATTCGTATTAATTCTCCTAATGGAACATTAGCTTATTATAAGCTTCGTTTTCATCTATCAAGAAAAATTATATATAAGATTAGGGCTCTAATCAATTATTGCCGTTTTTTGATTCATGCAAAAAAGAATCATGCGGATTTGTTGGAACCAATATTATGGCAGTCAATGTTGGTATATCCTCTTTCATATGTTCTTTATGTTAAAGATTGTAAATAAACAACATGTTATGATTTGTTACATAAATAGATCTACAGTAGATTATGATGTGCGTTTGCATAAGTATGTTCAAGCTTGTAAAAATACGAATACCCCTTATTTGGTAATAGGATGGGATCGTATGCTTAATGCAAAGTTTGCTGATGAAAATGAATATCAGTTGAAATTATATTGCCCTTATGCTCAAGGAAAAAAAATAATACCAGCAATAAGATGGTGCTTTTTTATGTGGTATCACCTTATAAAAAACTTTAGTAGGTACAAAGTTATTCATGCGTGTAATATGGAAAATGCGTTATTTTCTATACCGTTCAAATTATTGGGTAAGAAGGTTGTGTTTGATATCTATGATTCGCAAATCATCAAGTTGGAACGCCAAATAGCACCGAAGGCAGACTGCTTGATCTTACCTGCCGAAAAACGTTTAGAACAAATAGGTATAGATAAAAGATGCTTGAAACGATTTTTAGAAATAGAGAATGTCCCTACGTTTAATATTTCTGTATATCATATTGAAGGATTAAAGCGCAATAAAATTTATTTATCATATGTTGGTGTGTTCCAGAAAAATATTCGTGGTCTTGAAAATCTAATAAAAATGGTTCTACAAGACGAGCGGTTTATTCTTGATATTGCTGGTGTGGGTGATGATTTAGAAAATATGATTATTGCTGCTTCCACTAAATGTGACCGTATAAATTATCATGGCAAAGTTCAGTATACTGAAGCTTTGAAAATTATGAATGAAAGCGATTTTATTGTTGCTTTATATTATCCATATTCATCTAATCATATTTTTGCATCACCAAACAAGTCCTATGAAGCATTATTTTTGGCAACTCCGATTATTACTTCCAAAGGTACCTTGGTAGGTGATAAGGTTCTAGGTACCAATACAGGGTATGTTGTAGATGATACCTTGGAAGGTTTACATAAATTGTTCGATTGTGTAGAAACAGAGGAATTTAAGAAAGAGTATGACAATAAAGTAAATAACTGCAAATTATTATGGGATAAAATATATGCGGATTATAAGCTGCAGGTTTTAGAAGGTAAGTATCTTGATATAATTAAAAAATTATCTAAAGTTTAATTTTAAAAAACGACTGTATATAATGGGAAGATTATCTCAATTAATTATGGTACTTGTGACCATTTCAATTGTTTCAACAGTTGAACTAAAAGCAAAAGAGAGTATAGAAAATTCAGTTGAAAAAAACAGCTGGGGTAGTAAACTAAAAGCGTCTCCTTTTGGCCTTGGCTTAGATTTGCAGACTAAGTATATTTGGAGAGGTATGGAGATGATGACACAGAAGTCATCCCCAGTCCTTTTTCCGTCTGTAAATTATTCATGGGAAGGACTATTCGTATATGCTATGGGCGGATATGCTGTCAATGGCGAGTATGCCGAAGTTGATCTTGGTGTATCTTATACTTGGAAAGGCTTTACCCTTGGTTTTAATGATTACTATTATCCTACTGTAGATAGTAATAAGGATAATTACTTTGGAGGGGAAAATACAGGTCATTGGTTAGAAGTAACACTTACCTATGCCCCAGAGAAGATTCCTGTTTGGATTACTGCAAGCAACTTCTTTTACGGTCCAGATAAATATGTAGATGAAAATGGCAATGAAAAACAGGCATATTCTACTTATATGGAGATTGGAGCGTACTACGATTTTTTAGACAATAATAGAGTTTCAGTAGCAGTAGGAACTGCATTTAATAAGTCCTGTTATAATGGCTATGAGAAGAATTTCTCTGTATGCAATATAGAAGGAAAATACACTTATAATGTAAAGGTTAAGGACGACTGGACATTGCCACTGAGCGTATCTTATATATATAATCCGGTTTATGACAAGTCTTTTGTGAACTTTACTGCAAATATTGCATTTTAATGGATATAATAAAGCGTAATGCAATTATTATGGCAGCTGGTACTGCCTCTCGATTTGTACCTCTCTCTGCAGAATGCCCAAAGGGGTTGCTTGAAGTAAAGGGGGAAATCTTGATAGAGAGACAGATTCGTCAACTTCAAGAAGCTGGCATAGATGATATAACAATTGTAGTGGGGTATAAAGCAGAAATGTTTCAGTACCTTACGACCAAGTATGGGGTAGAAATCGTCAATAATGAGGATTATTATAGGTATAATAATACATCCTCTATAATTCGAGTAGTAGATAGACTTTCTAATACATATATATGTTCGTCTGATAATTACTTCCCTAATAATGTTTTTCTTGAGAAACCAACACAAAGTTTTTATAGTGCATTGTATGCTGATGGGGTGACAGGCGAATATTGTCTCTCTGTTGATGTGAATGATAACATAATCAACGTAGCTGTAGGTGGTGCTGATTCATGGTATATGATAGGGCATGTGTATTTCTCAAGCGATTTTAGTGTAGCTTTCTCCAAATTACTTAAATCCGAATACGAGAAGGAGGAAACCAAACAGGGTTATTGGGAAGATGTCTATATTCGACATATTCAGCAATTACCATTAATGAAAATTCATCGCTATAATCCTCACGATATAGAAGAATTTGACTCACTTGAAGAATTACGTTTGTTTGATGATAGTTACGTTTATAATACTCGTTCTTCTATCATAAAATCAATAGCGAATCAGCTAAATTGTTCAGAAGCACAACTGTCTTCGTTTATTCGCACGAAGCATGATGAAGATTATTTGCTTTTCACATTTATAAAAGGTGATGCCACCTATTGCTATAATCAACAAAATAAAACGATTCAAAAATTATGAGAACAGCTGTTATTTTAGCTGCTAGGAAAGAATGTGACTCGTTAATACCTTATCCTTTGAAACAATTCTCAGATAATGTATGTCTGATGGATAGAAATATTGCAATCCTTCGAGAGAATGGTATTGAAAATATCCTAATTGTTGTAGGTTTTAAGCACGAACTTTTTGATAAATATATGAGTGAAAATATAACTCTGATTTGTAACAAAGAATTCGAGTTCACTTCATCAATGGGTTCACTTGCTTTGGTTAAGGATTACATAAATGACGATTTCCTTCTTGTTGAAGGGGATACTTTTTTTGAGAAAAACGTTGTGGAAAAGCTTTGCTCTATAATAAATGGCAATTGTATTTCCATGACAGAAGAAAGTGGTTCTGGTGATGAGTGTTTTGTAGAAACCAAAAATGGTTTTGTAACAAAAATAACCAAAGATAGACATCGGGTACGTAATTTCGAAGGTGAGATGATGGGAGTTACTCGTATCTCCTACGAAACATTTCAAAAACTCATCTATGCTTGGGAACATTCAAACAATCCTTATTTGAATTATGAATATTTATTGATGGATGTAACTGAGCCTCTTGATCGTCCATATGTACATTTTAAAAATGTTATATGGGGAGATGTTGATTGTAAAGAGGATTTTAAACGTTTAGAAAATGAGCTTTGGCGCTCTCTCAGAAGAAAAGAGAATCCGTTTGATAGTGAAAATCTTCGTAAATACCTATCGGATATTTTCCCTGAAAAAGATGTAACTCCAGCTGTTATTACTCAAATAGGTGGAATGAGTAACAAAAACTTCCGTGTAGATTTTGAGGGGAAGAGCTATGTACTTAGAGTACCAGGTAATGGGTCTGAGGGTATGGTGGAACGTTCAAATGAAGAGTATAATGCAATTGAAAGCTGTAAGTTAGGTGTAAATCCTCCTATTCGATATTTTGATCCAACTACAGGAATCAAGTTGGCCGATTTCATTGAAAATGCAGAAACTCTCAATTCTGCCACTATCCAGCGACATGATAATATGCGTAAGATTGCAAAGATTTATCAGATTATTCATAGTTCACGCATACGTTTAAAAAATGAGTTTAATATTTTTAGAGAGATTGAAAAATACGACAGTCTTATAGAGCGTGCAGGATCAGATATGTATGAGGGGTGGGAAATTGTACGTCCGCAGGTTATGGCTTTAGAGGAATATCTTAATCAGTTGGGGGTTGATTTGAAACCATGCCATAATGATGCTTTATATGAGAATTTTATTAAGGCAACAGATGGAACTATCTATTTGATTGATTGGGAGTACTCTGGCATGAATGATCCTATGGCAGATTTTGCAGCTCTATTCATAGAGGCTGGCTTTGAAAAAGAGAACGAAGATTATATACTTGATAAGTATTTTGATGGAGATATTCCATACACAGCACGGGAGAAAATTCTCTGTTACGAAATATTATGGGATTATCTTTGGGCTCAATGGACTGTTATTAAAGAGGCAAAAGGAGATGATTTTGGAACGTATGGACGTGATAGATATATACGTGCTATTAATAATCTGAAGAACTTAACGATTGTAAATAATTGATAATATGAATGTGGAAAAGAGAAAGATTGAGTGGTCAACCATGTTGATTCCCTTCATCATAGTAATAGCTTTGATGGCTGTTTTTATGATTATTCCAGAGCAGTCGCAGACTGTAGTTGATACTTTGCGTGGATTTTTTGGTGATACAATAGGATTATATTATCCAATATTAGCCATAGGTAGTGTTGCTTGTGCGCTTTATGTAGCTATAAAACCGAAGTATGGAAACATAACTTTAGGAACTACTGAAAAGCCTATATACAGTAATTTTCAATGGGGAACCATGATTTTTACAAGTACTATGGCTGCAGATATACTATTTTATTCGTTGATAGAATGGGCTTTATATGGTGCAGAACCTCATCTCGCAGAAATGGGTTCAATGCAAATGTGGGCACCTACATATACCTTATTTCATTGGGGACCACTTGCATGGGGCTTTTATGTAATATTAGCTGTTTGCTTTGGCTTTATGATGCATGTTCGCAGACGCGATCGTCAACGTTTTTCTGAGGCTTGTCGCCCTCTTCTTGGAGATAAGGTAGATGGTGTTTTGGGAAAATTAATAGATATCCTGGCTATTTTTGCTGTTGTATGTGCCACTGCTACAACCTTCTCACTTGCTACACCTTTGCTGACTAAAGCAATGGGTGCTGTATTTGGTTTTGAAGTGACAACTACTGTTACTATTTTGGTACTTTTGCTTATATGCGGTATATATACAATAACTGTATTATTTGGAGTGTCTGGTATAAGTAAACTAGCTAATATCTGTTCATATTTATTTTTTGGAGTATTATTTTACTTTCTATTTTTGGGTGGTGAGACACGTTACATAATTGAAACAGGATTCCAATCATTGGGTAATCTTGCCCAAAATTTTATAGGTCTTTCTACATATATGGATCCTCTTCGCGAGAATGGATTTGCTCAGAACTGGACTGTATATTATTGGGCATATTGGTTGGTATGGTGTGTGGCTACGCCTTTCTTCATTGCTTTAATATCAAAGGGACGTACATTACGAAATGTTGTATTTGGTTCTTTCGGGTGGGGTCTTGCAGGCACATACATGTCATTTATTATTCTTGGAAACTATGGACTTGCTCAACAATTGAAACACGGGATTGATATTACAGGCTTTTTAGGAAACGGAGGAGAAATGTATGATGCTATTCTAAGAATTTTTGAAACATTACCATTGCCCGTCTTTGCTTTAATGTTGCTTGTTATTACAATGATAGCTTTTTATAGTACGACGTTGGATGGTATTACATATGTAACGTCTTCTTACAGTTATAAAAAGATTTCTGCCGAAGAGGAACCATCCCGTAAAATTAGAGGTTTTTGGAGTATTATGCTTATTTTACTTCCTATCGGTTTGTTGTTCGCTGAAAATTCTCTTTATAGTCTTCAGGGGGTAACTATTATTGCTGCTTTCCCTGTAGGTATTATGCTTGTGATGATTGTATGGAGTTTCTTTAAGGATTGTAGAAAATGGCTTATAAGTAATGACAAGAATTAATAAAAGAAATTAGAATCACACAAATGAAAAGAGCATTAGTGTTGGCTTCGGTGGCCTCAATGATAGATCAATTTAATATGCCAAATATCCGTTTGATGAAGGAATTAGGATATGAGGTGGATGTAGCAACTAATTTCTTGAAGGGTAGCACATGCAGTGATGAGAAGATTGCTGTTTTAAAGCAAATTCTTCAAGAGATGAATGTGAGATGCTTTCAAATAGATTTCTCACGCAATGTGTTAAACATAGGGGAGAATATGAAAGCGTATAAGCAGACGAAAAAGATTATTGATGAGAATAACTATGCTTTGATTCATAGCCATTCGCCTATTGGTGGTTTCTTGTCTCGCATAGCAGCACGTAATGCCAGAAAGAATGGGACAAAGATGATTTATACCGCTCATGGTTTCCACTTCTTTAAGGGAGCTCCTTTGATGAATTGGTTGATTTTCTATCCTATTGAGCGTATTAGCAGTAGATGGACTGATGTGTTGGTGACTATTACCCATGAGGATTACCTGTTAGCTAAGAAGAAAATGTATGCTAAAGAGGTGGTGTATGTACCTGGAGTAGGTATTAATACGACTCTCTTTGCTCCGAAAGAGGAAGATGATATAATTAGTGTACGCAAGCGGGAGGAGTTTGGTTTTTCTCAGGATGATATAGTGATGCTTTCCGTTGGCGAATTGAATAAGAACAAGAACCACGAGATATTGCTTAGAGCAATGGCTCAACTTGGTAGGAAGGATTTACATTATGTAGTTGCAGGTAGAGGAGATTTAAAGGTGTATCTTGAGGTGTTTGCTAAAGAACTTGGTGTAAGTAAACAGTTCCATCTTTTGGGCTTTAGAACAGATGTAAAGGAACTGTTTAAGATGGCTGATTTCTTTGCTCATCCTTCGTTCCGTGAAGGCTTGTCGGTAGCTATGATGGAGGCTATGGCCAATGGATTGCCTATTATCTGTTCTGAGATAAGAGGCAATACGGACTTGATTGAGGATGGCAAAGGTGGTTATCTCTTTAAGCCAGCAGAACAGGAGACTGCATACAACGCTTTGAAGAATATTGTGGAAAATTCCTCAATGAAAGTAATGGGCATGCATAACTTGAAGAAGGCAGAAGAGCTTGATGTGAAGGCTGTGTTGGAAGTTATGAGGGGGATTTATAGTGTATAGTGAGTTAGTGATTTAGCAAAAAAATATGAAGAAGATATTAATTACCGGAGCAGGCTCTTATGTTGGTGATAGCGTGCGTAAATATATATTGGCTAAGGAACCGTCGTTTCAGATTGATACTGTGGATACCATGGGGGATAATTGGAAGAAAGCAGACTATAGCCAGTATGATGTAGTGTTTCATGTGGCGGGCATAGCGCATGTGAACGCGGACCCGAAGATGGAGCCGCTGTACTATAAGGTGAACCGTGACCTGACCATCGAGGTGGCTCGTCATGCTCAGGAGGCTGGGGTGAAGCAGTTCATATTTATGTCGAGCCAGATTGTGTTCCATGAGAGTCAGTCGCTGAAGACGGAGGTACTGACAGCCGAGACGAAACCGAACCCGAATGGGTTCTATGGAGACAGTAAGCTGCAGGCGGAACAGGGACTGAAGGCTTTACGTGCGGAAGGGGGACAGATGAAGATGTGTATCCTCCGTCCGTGTATGATATATGGACCGAACGCCAAGGGTAACTTTCCACGATTGGCTAAGTTGGGCCGTAAGGTGCCTATGTTCCCAGCAAGGCACAACAAGCGTTCGATGTTGTACATCGATAACCTGGCTGAGTTTGTGCTGCAGGCTATCAACCGCGAGCTGGAGGGCACGTTCTATCCTCAGAACCGTGAGTTGGCCGATACGGTGGAGATTATCCGTTTCTTTGCCAAGGAGGCTGGTCGCAGGGTGTGGATTACGCGTCTGCTGAATCCATTTGTTTGGCTCGGTAGCTTTGTACTGCAGCCTATCAATAAGATGTTTGCGACTTATTATTACGACCCTGAGATGTCAAAGATGGACTTCGACTATCAGCTGGTGAGCTTTGAGGAGAGTCTACGTAGAGTGGCTGAATCGTTGAAATGTTGATGCGTTTATTCGTTGAAACGTCTATAAACTAACCTTCAAAAACAGAAGTTTATGATATTCTTGATAATCTTTGCTTTGCTTTTGGTGGCAGAATTAGTGTATTTTAAAATTGCCGATAAGTGCAACATCATTGACAAACCCAATGAGAGAAGTTCTCACTCTTCTATCGTATTGCGCGGTGGCGGTATCATCTTTTTGATTGGCGTATGGGTGTGGAGCGCTTTCTATGGCTTTCAATATCCGTGGTTCTTGTCGGCCGTGACATTAGCAGCAGGTATCAGCTTTGTGGATGATATACGCTCATTGCCTGATAGTATACGTCTGGTGGTGCAGTTCACAGCGATGGGGTTGATGTTCCAACAATTGGATATCCTACACTTGGATATGTGGTGGATAGTTATTCTGGATCTTATTGTTTGTGTGGGTGCTTCTAACGTAATCAATTTCATGGATGGTATAAATGGTATTACTGCCGGATATTCATTGGCTGTATTGGTGCCCTTGGCTATGATGAACCATAGGGCCGGCTTCATGGAGGAGTCGTTTTTGCTTACCATTATTCTATCTGTTTTGGTATTTAGCATTTTTAATTTCCGTCCTAAAGGTAAGGCAAAGTGCTTTGCTGGTGATGTGGGCAGTGTAGGTATTGCTTTTATAATGTTGTTTGCTATTGGGAAATTGGTAATGCATACTGGTGATGTGACATGGTTGGTTCTTTTGTTGGTATATGGAGTGGATGGTTGCTTGACTATCTGTCATCGTATTATGCTGCATGAGAACCTTGGTGAGGCACATAGAAAACATGCGTTTCAGTTGATGGCAAACGAACTGAAGATAGGGCATGTGAAGGTTACTTTATTGTATATGGCCATGCAGTTGATAGTTTCTCTTGGCTTCATCTACTTATGCCCCAATACCATATTGGCTCATTGGATGTATATGGTTGGTGCAATATTGGTGTTGTCTATATCATACATTCTTTTCAAGAAGAAATATTATCACTTGCATGAGGAATATTTAAGGACTTTACAGAAATAGGAAATGGAAAAAGTAATTGATAGGGCATTTCTGGATGCGCTGTGGCGTCAGGCATCAGAGTCTCCTCGTCTTAGAATGAATTTCGATATGAGAAATTCTGCGGCGGATACATCGCAAAGGATGTTGAATGCTTTGCAACCTGGTACTGTGGTTCCAATTCATAGGCATGAGAATACGGATGAGACTGTGATTTGCCTTTGTGGGAGACTGGAGGAAATCATATATGAAGAGGTAATAGAATATGAGCGCGTCTTGACCTCCGGTGGTGAGGATGCTGTGAGGAAGTATTCTTTCAAAGAGCTTTCTCGCCAACTGCTTTGTCCTGCAGATGGTATCTATGGTATGCAAATTCCATCTGGTACATGGCATAGCATTAACGTAATAGAACCTTCCGTGATATTTGAAGCAAAGGATGGTAAGTATGAGGGAGGATGAACGGTTAGAGGTTAACAGTAAGAAGTTAGAGTTCTTGTTGATTGAAGTTAACGGTTAAAGTTATAGTCTGAAGATTTGGACCAGCATCTTGAATAGGGATGTTGGTCCAAGTTGTTTTGTATGTTCAAATGGTATTTTCACATGAACAATTCTTCTGTATAAAATAAAAAATGTATCTTTGCATAGGTGATTTTGAAAATACCACTTTTATAAAGATAAAAATTATTGGATATGGAAACAGTAATGCAACATATTAATATGACTTTACCTCTTGATGATTTGAAGTTTTTCAAGACATTAGTAAAGAAAATGGGGTGGACAATAGAGAAGTCGAAGAAATATCGTATTTCTAATGAATTGTCTTTGAAAACGATATATGATGCGTATACATCAGAGGCAGCAGGAACAGTAGATACAAGTAATTATGACGCTTTTCTAAAGTCAATATTGGAATGATGTTTGGTTTAGCGGATAGTTCAAGAAGGATTTTAAGAAATATCGTAATGATAAACCTAAGGTGGAGAGGTTGTTAGAACTTATCCGTATGCTTGAAACTGAAATTGAATTGCTAGAAAAGTATAAATTACATAGATTAATAGGTGAATATAAGGCGTGCTGGGAATGTTATATTGAGGGGGATTACTTGTTGATATGGATGGATGAATCTGCACAGATTATTAGACTCTTAAGATTAGGTAGTCACTCGGAGTTATTTTAGGAGGGTTCTATAATATAGTTTGGGGTTATATGGTTCTTATTGTCTATATGTAGAGTTTCCTGTGTTAATCTGTGAAAATTTGTTTTTCCGTGTTGTCTGTGTATTGAAGAGGAAGAGCGACACAAGGTCCTGTGACTTTTTGTACTATATATAATAAGGTATAAGGAAAATGATGAAAGGTAGTAAAGGATATATATACGAGAAGGCATTGACTTTGCTCAGAAGTGTGCTTTGGCAGCAGCAGCTTGATTTGCCTGTAGACACTTCGGAATGGGAGGAGATAATAAAATTTGCAACGGAGCAGACTTTGAGTGGGATTATAACCGATTCATTGCTTAATCTTCCACAAGACAGCATGCCTCCAAAGGCATTAAAGATGCAGATGATTGCAATGCAGTTGCAGGTGGTGCAGGCTAATGAGCATATGAATGCCGTGTTGCTTGACTTTACTGCAGAACTGGCTAAGAGGGACATGCCTTATGTGTTGATGAAGGGACAAGGAATAGCATCGCTGTATCCGCATCCTTTGCATCGTGTGTCTGGTGATATTGACCTCTATGTGCCTATGGAGTATTATCATACTGTGAATAAGGGTATGTTGGCATATGGAGGTAAAAGGTCACATGAGACACGTATGCATGTTGATTACACTGCTAATGGTGTGGTTTGGGAGTTACATCATGGCATATACTATTTCCAGAAAGATGTGCGCAATGTCATCTTTAACCGTCTGATGGATGAGGCAATGGCTGAACATCCGCTATTTGCTTCGGTAGGAGATGGAAAGGTGCGGGTGTTGCCTGCTACAATGAACGTGCTTTTGCTGTTAGCTCACATGTTAGACCATTTCTATTGTGAGGGTGTCGGTCTTCGCCAGTTGTGCGATTATACGTTGTTGCTGTATAGAGAGTATGCAAATATAGATAAGGACAGACTGGAGAAAGCATTGGAGGAT
>JAEIGA010005131.1_pt1 | contig 20105 bp, 24 predicted proteins | sample 9270691 | NCBI WGS metagenome assembly JAEIGA01 (sample SAMN17057246, study PRJNA624740) | gut metagenome | biome: biome; isolation source: fecal sample | host: Bos grunniens | place: China: Xizang | collected 2019 | reverse complement strand
TCTATATTAGCAATAATGCTTTCAATCAATTCTACTTCTTGATCTATATCCATTTAAAACTCCTTCCTGTAGCAACTCTTTAGCAATTTGTGCTGCTACAACTCTAATATTTTCAACATCTACTTTTCCGTATATTTTAGCCATACTAAGCACCTCTTTTTTTATACGTTACTATTGCCTCTACATCAAAACTTTCATTTAAAAAGATCTCATATATTGGCATATTTAGTTTTTCTTCTAAAAGCTTTTTTGCATAGTCTGGAACTTGATTAACACCAGACCAATAACAATAAACTGCTTTGATTGAAATGTTTAGAACTTTTGCAATTTGTTTTGCAGAAATTCCATTATCTTTGCAATAATTCTTAAACTTAATAGCAGATATTGGCTTATCCTTGATACTAGCCATATTCATTCACCACCTTCCGTATTATTAACACTACGTTTTGTAGTTATAATGGTAATATATCACTATTATTTATAGAATGTCAATACATTTTGTAATAAAATATAAAAAATATTTATTTAGATGTTAAAATTGGTTATACTTAATACAAAACATAATATTTTTAAGAGGTGAAAGCATGAAAATCTTTGGTGATAGACTAAAGAAATTAAGAACAAGTAGACATTTAACACAAGATGAACTAGGAGAAATATTCAATCCACCCCTAGCACAATCAACTATTGGAACATATGAAAGAGGTATGAGGCAACCCTCTTTAGAAAACCTCATTACAATTAGTAATTATTTTAATGTTTCTATTGATTATTTATTGGGAATTACAGATGAGGAACAAACTGTAAATGCATTTAAAGAGGAAAACCCACAAGAATTAAGGGAATTTCTAAACCAAAACCATATACTTTTTAATGGTGCAGAGCTTAGTAATGAAGATAAACAAAGAATGATTGACATTTTAACAGGATTATTTTGGGAAAGCTTTACCAGACAAAAGTAATTGTGAACACTTTTTCACATTTTATTCAGACTATTGCCATTTTTAAATACTTTTTGTAATAATAAACGGGAACACATTTTCTATTTATTATTTAAGGTGGTAACAGTATGAATAATTTAACAATCAAATATAAAGAATTACCAGAAACAATGCTGGGCTTTTTTACAAGAATTAATGAAAGTGAATATATTGTCTTAAATGATAAATGCAACAAACAATATCAAACATTAGCCTACTTAGGCTGTATGTATTATCATAAACAAGGCTCTTATGTTGGCAAAATTACAATTGCAGATATTGAAAAAGAAAACTTTGAGCCAATTACATATGCTAGAAATAAAATACAGATGATGTTGGGAGCTTAATTTTTATGTGGTGGGATCTTTTAAAAGGTTTAAAAGTCTGTATTTATTTGAGAAAATCTCGTACAGATATAGAAGAAGAAGTAAAAGCAGCTGCAAAAGGTGAAATATATGATACTTTAGAAAGACATAGAACAGAACTTTTAAGATTTGCCAAAGACAATGAACTTATTATTGTAGATATATTTGAGGAAGTTGTTTCTGGTGGCACTACAAATGAGAAAAGAAATGAAATACAAAATGTTCTTGCTAATGTAGAGAAAAACAAATATGATGCTGTTTTATGTATTGCTTATGATAGACTTTCCAGAGAAAAAGAAAGTCAAGGTGAAATTGAAAAGATATTAAAGAAACATGATACATTGATAATTACTCCATCTAAAATCTATGATCTAAATTCTGAGGAAGGTGAAACATCTGCAGAAATAGATGGTTTTATTGCTCGTATGGAATATAGAATTATTAAAAAAAGATTAGATGATGGAAAGCATAGAAGTGCTGCTAGAGGAACAGAAGTTGCTCAAACTGCATGTTTTGGCTACTCTAAAGATCCAAAAACAAAAAAACTTATCCCATATGAGCCAGAGGCTCAATATGTTAGGATGATATATAGTTTATGTATAGAAGGTTATGGAACTGCTACTATTGCAACTAAGTTATATAATATAGGTGTAAAGACTAGAAAAGGCAATGTGTTCACTAAGAAAACCATTGCAGATATTATAAAGAATGTAAAATACAAAGGTGATCAGTTCTATGGCCTTACTAAAAAGAAAATAAAATCAAAGAACTTTACATATACAGAAAATGCTCATACTCCTATTGTTTCCCCAAAGGATTGGAGATTAGCCAACAATATGATGAAACAGAGAAAAGCACCTATTCCACAAACTAAAGAACTTAAAAATCCTTTTGCAAGTATTCTTAAATGCTCTTTTTGCAATAAGACAATGAAAGCAGTACATAATAGAGGAACAATCCGTTTAATATGTGATACTCATGGATGCACCTGCAGAAGTGTTTTAATGGAAATAGTAGAAGTAAAAGTAATTGAGGCAATACAAAGTATTTTAAGTAATATTGAAGTAGAGCCAATAACAGAGGAAAATAACATGCTAGAACAACTATTAAAACAAAAAGAAAACCTAGAAAAACAAATTGATGAACTTATTGAACAAAGAAAAGGTTTGCATGAGTTCTTGGAAAAGCGTATTTATACACCAGAAGTGTTTTTAGAAAGACAAGAAGTAATTAATATGGAAATAGATGCACTTAGAGAAAAACAAGTTTTACTAAATGAAGAAGTTGAAAATGAATTAAACAAACATAACAATGCAAAGAATTTAAAACCACATATTATAAATTGTATGGAGCTTTACTTTAAAAGCAATCCAACACAAAAAAACAAATTATTACGTTCATTTATTAGTAAAATAAATTACACTAGAAATAGAACAGATAATTTGACAAAAGATATTAAATTAGAAATATTTTTGAAGTAGGCATAGCCCTACTTCTTTTTTTACATTTTAAGGGATAAAATTATCCTCTTGTAACACTCTATTCAACTGCTGTTACAAGATACATGTTGATAATTTTGTTTATAACTATAAAGAGTATTACATTAATATATATAATACTCTTTATAGAGTTAATTTTATATATTGTTTTTATTCTGTTATTTTAGGCAATAACTTATATCGCTTTTAAATTTAAAAGCCTTAAAAACGATTTTAAAATGTCGATTAATAGCCTGTTACCAATCCTGCATCTAAAAATGCTTGGTAGTTTGATAAACTTTGACATCTTGTTGCTTGGTCTGATGTTAAGCCTATATAGCTTAATGTTTTAGTTGAGCTTGAAGTTATCTTTTTTGCGTTTATACACATTTGTAATATATTATTTAAGCTTTCATCTGATAACCTAGTACAGTATTTAAACATATTTTGCATACTAGTAACACTTGATGTATCTAATACTGGTACTGATTCTAGATATAAACAATTATAAAACATACTAGCCATATTAGTAGCTTTACTTGTTACTAATTTTGGAATTGATGTCATTCCACGACAATCATAAAACATATTAGCCATATTAGCAACATTACTTGTATTGATTAGAGGTATTTCTTTTAAATTCCAACATTCATAAAACATAGCAGTCATATTGGTAATTGTAGATGTATTAAATAATGGTATTTCTTCTAATAATTTACAACCTCTAAACATATTCAAAGCATTAGTTCCACTATAAGTTATATTGTCAGGAAGTTTTGTTATTAAAGTACCTATATTATTAAAACCTCCACTATTTCCACCACTTACTAATACTGTTTCAATTGTAGAGTTATTATTGCTTGCCTCCATTGTTCCAGTTACTTTTTCGCCATTTACATATGCTGTTTTATCTTTTAAAATATCTCCTGCTGTCGCTGTTGCATCTGATGTATCTATTCCACTTTTTCCTGTTCCTCTAATGCCAAAAACAGTTTTTCCCTCTAATATATTTTCTTCTACTAAGTTTGTATCTTTATTTATTATTGCTTTTTTAATGTATTTTCCTTCTGATGCTGTTACTTCAACTTTATCTTGTGTACTAAAATTTAGTCCTATTGTTATTTCTTCTGTTTGTATTGCATCTACATTTACTTGATCAAATAGCCCTGTATATGACTGTTTTTCTTGTGTTGGTATAATATTTAATGTTTCACTTTCAATTTCAGTTGTAGCCTCTACATTTACTTTGTCATACATACCTTCAAAAATTTGTTTTTCTTTTGATGGTATTATGTTTAACTCTTGCGCTTGTATTCCTTCTATATTAACTTTATTTAACCCATCAAAACCATTTTCACACTCAACAACTTGCATTTCTTTTGTTGGTGTAATTGTTTTTTCTTGTAAATTAATTTTATCAACATTTACATTTTTATATATCCCCTCAAATGTTTGTTGTTCTGTTTTTGGTTTAATGTTTAAATCTTCTGTTTCTATTGCTTTAACAAAAACTTCTGAAAATCCATATTCTTTAGGTTTAATTGTTTGTTCTTTAAGTGTTGGTGTAACTTCAACATTTTCTAGTTTAGGATAAACTTCTTGTACTACATTTTCTAAATCTATTGCAAATATATCTTCTCTCATAATTATTTCACCTCACAATCTGGTGTTGTTATATCTTCTAATAAATTAAATTCACCTGTTTGTACTGTGAATTTTTTTCCACCTGTTATTATTTGTATATCATATTTCATTGATAATGAACAATCTATTCCATCAGTATCAGAAGGAACAAAAAAGATATTATACCAACCATCAATAAGCTCTATTCCATCTTTTAAATTTTTCTTTACTCTAGGATATTTATGTTCACACTTAACTGTAAAATACATTTCATCAATATTACCTTCAAAATTTTTAAATTGAAATTTTACTTGATGATTATCCCCTCTATAAAATTCTATATTTTCAACACTCATTTTTCTTCCTCCTTTAAGCTTTTTTTAGCTTTCCTGCTTTTAATTTGTCTAGTAATTGTCTGTTCTGTTGTGCTGTTCCTTCATAATCTCTTACATTATTTTTTTGTGCTAGTTTTTTTCTGTATTCAAAAGAACTATCCACACCGATTTGATTTAATGCATCTACTAATGATGTTCCTTTGTAATTTGGATTGCTTAAATATTCATATGTTGGTGTAGAACTGTTATAAGGTGCTGTATAGCTTAATTTAATCCATCCTGCACCACTTTTTAATTTTCCCCAACCATTTTCTTCTGCAACAATTGTGTAGACTTCACCCTTTTTTACAACTGTATTTATTTTATAATTTGTTCCTGCTCCATCTCTTACATTTAATGCATCTGCTGTTACTTTTACCATGTAACCATTAAAATTTTCTTGTGGAGCATTTTGTTTTTTAGTTAATCCTAAAAACTCTATAAGCCCTTCTGCTACTGCTTTTGCATAGTTTAGTTGTCCTTCTTCTGATGTAATAATTTTATAATCATTATTACTATCCATAAAACCACCTTCAACTAATACTGCAGGTATTTTGTTTTGATTAATTACTGTCCAATTAGATCTCTTTATTCCTCTACCTTTTAGCCCTGTATAGTTAGGTAGATTTTTATAAATAGCATTTGCTAATTTTTCATCTGCCTCTGTATAATTTCTGTCTGTGTAAATTTCAACCCCTGTTGCATCATTCCAACTTCCTGTATATGCATTGTGATGAATAGAAACAAATGCATCTACATTTGCATTTACATATGTTGTTCTTCTTTCTGTCAAACCTTCATCTACATTCCCTTCATCATTATCTACATTAATAATTTCTGCATTATAATCTTTTAGTATTTCTACTACTTTATCTCTTACTTTATCGTTTAAAGTCCATTCCTTAATACCATCTGGTGTTTGTTTTCCTGCTGTATTTAATCCATGTCCTGCATCTAAACCTATTTTCATTAAAATCACTCCTTTTATATAAAAAAGAGCCTAGTTATTAGGCTCTTTTCTTGATTAATTGTTAGGTACATAATCTAGTGCCTTTTTCACACTATCAAAAACACTTTGTACAAATACTTTTACTGTTTCTCTTGTAATAAAAAAACTTAATGGTGCTGGTATCAATGCAATTACTTTATCTATTACATAATTTAATTTCCCTTCATTATCGCCATGATTATACATATCTTCTGCTTTAACTATAAAGTCTACTGCAAATTGTCTTAACCCTTTTTTCTTTATTTGCCATACTATATAAACAATAAAAGCTACTATTAATAAAACTGCAATTACAATTCCTATAATTTGTTGTGCATCCATGTTAATTACCTCCTATTTATGGTATTCTTTTAATTCTTTGACATCTTCTGCAATTTCTTTTACTTTTTCTTCTAAAATTAGTGTTCTTTCAATAACTCCATTATGTTTATCTACTTTCTTTTCTAATTGCTCTATTCTGTAACTTGTTAATTTACTTGAGGCAATTACTCCTAATCCAGATCCTAGAATAGTACCTAAAAACCCTAAAATTGCTACAATAAGTGAACTATCCATAAATCATATTCCTTTCTTGTGAATAATAAAAAGAAGTCTAGTATTAGACTTCTTTTATCTGTTGTTTATAATTCTTGTACTATAAATTTTCCTCTTGATCCACTAGTTCCTCCTGGTCCTTCTTCTGTCCTTACATATAATGATAATTTATCTCCTGCTGATACTTGTGCTGTCATTCTGTCTATTTCAACATCATAATATCCACCTGCAGGACAAAACTTGTTAAAAGTACCATTGCTTAGAGCTGTATCATTTTTATGTATTCTATAACCAATCCTTTTTGCTGAAACTCCTGTCCAATAATAAGCACCCTCTATACTAACTATCATTGTTTTGTTACACACTATTTCTCCATTCTGAATTGAAAAAGCATTTCCTTTAATATTAGTTATTCCTGCAAACTCAACCTTTTCCCATCCAGTTCCAGTTGTTATATAATCATGTCTATATGCATCTATTATTGATTTTTCTGAATTTATGAACTCTGTTTCTATATTTGCTTGTAATTTGTTCAAATTCTCTGCAGAAATAGGTGTATTTGTTGAAGGTAGATTTTCAAAATTAATCTTATCCATCTTTCTTTTCTCCTCTCAATTCTTTTATTTCCTTTTGTAATTGTTCTATTTGTTCATCTTTCTCTGCAATGTATTCTTGAAAAGCTTTCCATAATATAGAAGTCATTGAATAGCTTTCTATTCCTTCTCTATCGTTTGAAATTACTTGTTCTGGTGTTTTGTATTTTCCACCCTCATCTCCAATTACAAAACCTATATGTTTTTTATCTTGGTCTTTTTCACCCTTGAAATTATAGGTGTATATTTCACTATCTTTTACTATGTCTAATGCTTTTTCATTATATTTTGTTATATTTTTCTTTTTGCTTTCTTTTGATGTTTGAGTTAATGTTGGTGTTTTTATTCTTGCTGCACTTACTGATGTATAACCACTATTATCTGTAAAATCTATAAAACTTGAATCGGAACTACTTCCTGCAACCATCAAGTCTATTCTTCCAGAAGCACCAACAAAACCTGCTCCAACAGGCTGTATATATGTACGTTCAGAAGAATTGTTGCTATTGCTTACTCTAATTAAGTCTGTTGCAGATCCTTCACCAGAAATGTTTATTTTTCCACCTGTTATTGTTGCATTTTTACAAGTCATGTTTCCGTTTTTGTCTACATTGAAATTGTTACTTTGTATTATTGTGTTATCACTTGTTAGGTTTATTGTTTTTCCGTTTAAGCTTATTTTGTTCGCATTTATTTGTACCGTTTCAGCAGATTGATTAATTTTTGAAATAATTTCATTATCTCCCACCTTCTTACTTACTTCACTACTTATGCTATCTGTTGTTTGTTTAATTTCACTTTTTGCTGTTGTTACTTGTGTATCTGTATATCCTTTTGCAGAATTTAATGTATTTGTATTTTCTGTTTTTGTTGTATATGTTCTAGCCACACTACTTGTTATACTGTCTGCTTTTACATTTATAGCACTATTCATTTCTTCTGTTGTTGAATAATAGTCTAATTTCTTATCTACACTTAAATCTATTTCCTCAACTGTTTGTGTTATTGTGCTATGCATTTCTGCCTTTGTTGCAAATTGTGTTGTATATATGTTTTGTGCCATTAGTCTTACAAACAAATATGCCTCATTATAGCCTACTAATGTTACTATGTAATCCCCATCATTTAATAGTATTTTTGGATATTCAAATTCTATTGTTGTTGGTGTTTCTAATACATATGTTGTGCCATTTGCATTGTAGCCTACTCTTTTATTTACTGCACAAATCTTTAAATCATAATCTAAAACAAATTCATCATAGTTTTCTGCATCATAATATAAAAGATCTGTTGGTAATTCATAATCTACAACTTCTTTTGTTGTTGTATTTGTAAATCTTAATGTTCTTACTTTTGGATATAATGTAGAACTAGGAAACAAACTAGCACTTGGATATACATAAGAAATATTTTCCCCTGTTGGATGCACCTTTATATATATTGGCTCACTCTGATTTATTCCTTCTATTTCTACAGTTGCATTAAAACTTTCTTTTGATGTTGTTATATCTGCTACTTCTGTTATTTTTGAATTTAATTCCCCAACTTTTTGTGTTACTTCTGAAATTTTTTGATTTTGCCCTTCTACTGTTTCACTTATTTCTGAAACTGTTGATTTTATTTCATCCTCTTGCACTTGTATTTCTACTAGCTTTTCATTGATATATTTGTATCTGTAATAAGTAACATTACATTCTACTTCATTATCAATCATGATAATTGTTTTATCTAAATAAGATACTAAACTATCAATAACACATTCATTGTTTTCTAATATCCCTGTTGCTTTTGTTTCCTCATGCTTAATACATTCTGTTGCTACATTTCCTATTTCTACTTGTGGAGCAATTACAACATTTTCAAACTTAGTTCCACTTGCAATATTTAAAGTTGCTTGTGTTACCTTGTATGTGCTAGATAAATTAAAACCTTCATTTGCATAGTTACCTATTAATGTTCTATCTGTTCCATCATATGAATATAAAGAAAGACTAACATTGTTTGTTAGCCCACTAATTACATAATTCATATTATTTTTTATTAAGAATAGCATCTTTGTGTTAGTGTTTGTGCCATTTAAGTTGTATTCTATATAGTCTGTAGCCTCACCATTTAATGTAATTGTTCCATCTGAATTAATAGAAATTTCAACACCATTTATTGTTGTTGTCAATCCACTAACACCTAGTATGTTTTTATTAGATGATACAACCTCTACAATGTTTGTTGTATTACTTCTTACCTTTAATTCTGGTATTTCATAATTCCCTGCATCATATAAAATTATTAAATCATTGCCATTTGTTTCTGTTGCAAGTTCATCTGTTACAACTGCTGTAGAATATTGTAATTTGTCACTTACATATTTTTTAGATGCATAAGAATTTTCTTCTGTTTGTTTCGCATACAATGCCTCTAATTCTTCATTTTTAACTGTATCTAATATAAGATTGCCATCTACTAATTTATAAGCCCTTATATTGGCATTTTCTGCCCATATAGGCAATGTTTCATAACCTTCTGGAATTTCTCCTGTATATTCTGTACATTCTCCACTATAACAACCAAAGAAAACATTTAAAACATAACCTTCATTGTCTATTTCATATCTCACAATATCACCTCCTACACTTTCTTATAACCTATAGCCATCCATTGAAATGGTGCTGCAGATGTGTTTGTTTTTCTTAAATATACTGTCATACCTCTTAAAGCTGCATAATTAGATGATCCATTTCCTACAGAACATTCAATTATATGTGGCTCTGCTGCATGAGGATCTGCACCAACTCTAGGTGTTTCATCATAAGCTATAGGAAAGCTAATTGTTGTACTTACTACTGTATTTGCTGCTGTTGGTGTATATGTAAATTTACCCCATTGTATAAGTAATCCATTAGCAAAATGCACATGCCCATTATTATGCTCATGAACAAATGAAACAACATCTGTTGCTGTCCATTCGCTCCATCCTACCCCTACAACATAATACCTTGAAAATGTTGGTAGTTGTTTGTCATATGGCTTTGCTGTTTGTGTTCTACTTGCTACTGCTGTTTTTTCTGAATTAAAAATAGTTGATACATACCATAAATCGCTAGTTGGTGTATTTGTGTTACTTAAAACAAGTTCTTCTGTTGTTGTATTTACATCTGTCATGCCACTTTCATATAATGCCACACCATTTTGTATTGAAGTATTAAATCTATCAAACATTTTTCCAAAGAATTGGTAGCCTTCTTTTGAGCTTACTCCACCAAATGCTATTCCTTTTCCATCTGCTTTAATATCTAATATTGTGTAACCTGTAGATAATGAAACAACCTTAGTATTTTCTATATTGAAAAAGTCAACTGCTGTTATTCTAAACTCATAAGGCTCATCTGGATTTATATCTGAAACTATTTTATTTGTTACTGTATAAGTATAAGCACTTGTATATGTTTGAACTGTTGTCCAATCATAATCACTCTTTTTCTTGTACTGTAGTTTAAATGTCTTTGTATTCTTGCTAGATAATGATGTTATAGATGCACTACCATTTACTTTTGCATAGCCTCCATTATCGTTTAATGTTCCATCTTGTAAACACCTTTGAACACCTAAAGTTGCTATGTTTGGTACTGTATATGGTGTTACTGTAAATGTTCCACTTGTTGTTGCTGTTCTTCCTCTTTTGTCCGTTACTTTTACTGTATAAGTATTAGTACCACTAGTTGTTAATACTTCTGTTGTAAATGTACTTGCAACATACTTAGTACCATTTATTGTTGTTTCATAGCTTTCTATAACAGATCCACTTCCTGGTGTTGCATTTATTGACATTCCTATTTTTGATTTGTTTTGTATATAAAACCCGAATTGAGTTTTAATGTTAGAAACTGCCTCACCCATAGTTACACTTGAAATTGTAGGCTTTATGTTTGTTCCTATTGTTCCTGTTGCTGTCTTTGTGCTTGTTCCTATTGCTGTTGAGCCATTATATGTAGTATTTACAAATCTAAAAACTGCACTATTTGATCCTGCTGTAGCTGCATATATATTGTTTATTTCTTGTTCTGTAAAAGTTATAACTTTATTGTTTGTTATACTTCCTGCTGTTTTAATCCATAAGTTCCCTATATAAATATTGATGCTATCACTAAAAGAACTTGAATATTTAGTAATAGGGATAGTAATTGCATCACCTATTGTAAAGTTTGCTATTGTTCCTAATACACTTGCTCTTGGTATTGTGTCTAATGTGCCTGTTCCAGAGCCTGTAATTGTTCCAATTGCTGCTCCTGCATATGTTATTCCTATTTCTTGGCTAAATGAAAAGTTAAATGTTTTTGTACCATCTGCATTATGGTATATATTTTTACTTCCACTTGCTAATGTTTTTGTTGCCCCACCATTTATTCCTACAGTATTTGTTCCACTTGTTGTTGTTCCATCTGTTACTACAGAATAAGCCTTGTTAGCACTTGAAATTATATTACTTCCAGATGTTGTGCTTATTAATTGTAATGTCCAATTTACAGGTGTGAAATTATTAGCAATGTTTGGTGTTCCTGCTGTCCATTTATACCTTATTTTTATTGTTCCTGTGCTATTTACACTAAAATCTTTATATCCACTCGTTGCCATTAATTATCACCTCCAATATAAACAAGGCTTAAATTTCCGTTTGTTCTAGGTTTCCATGCAAAATTTCCCACTTCTAAGCTTTCTGTAAAATCTCCATGTGTTACTGTTAATTTGTTTTCCGTAAATACAGACAATTCATCCGTTTCATTTTGAATAAATGCCACTTTGTTTTTTTGCATTTTTAACATAATTTGGTTGCCTACTTCACCAATAATAATGTTTCCATCTTCAAACCTAATATATTTACTAAACTTTGTTAGTTCTTCTTGTGTTGAGCCACTTAAATCATTTAATTGTTGTGTTATGTTGTTAAAATTAAAGTTAAAACCTTCTGCTGTTTGTTCAAATTGTGTTGATATAGTAGTTTTAAATGTTTCAAAATCTCCTGTCGTTACATACTCCTTTAATGCCTCCATTAAAATGGTATCTTGGTTTTGAATAATTTGTGTTGTACTTGTTTCTAAATCTTCTGTTTTTGTTACTAATGATGATATTTGATTATTAACATGATCCACTTGTAATTGAACTTTTGTAATGTCTTGCTTTATACTTCCTGCTATCTTATAGTTTGTTGTTGTTTCTGTTTGTGTAGATGCTTTTATATTAGATTTTATTCTTGAACTTGTTTCATACTCTAATACAACTGCATCAAAAGTATTTCCTTTATTGTCTGTTACGCTAATAACATCATTAAGATCATATATAAAATCATCTATAAAGTTATTTAAGCTGTATGGAACTATTGACATTCCTATAATATGACTGGCTACATCAACAATTATGTTTTCTCTTATCAAATCTACATATGGATTATCTAGTATTTTCCACTCTATTCTATCCCCTTCTATTCCTGTAGGATAAACAATATTATCATCTATGCCATCTTTGCCTAATACGACTGTGTTTATAGCTCCAAATTGAGCCTCTTTTGTTATGCTTTCCCTTTTGCCTTTTCCTGCTGTTTGATTTGTTTTATTTTGTCCTGTAATTCTTAGTTTTCCATCTCTTGTTATATAGGCTATTTCTCCACCTATTTCTGCTATTCTGCTTATTACTTCTCTATATGTTGAACTTTCATTAAAATTAGGCTTACCTTCAAAAGAATATGATGAAAAAGCAAAATTTGTTGTTTCTAGTTCTACTCCTACTTGTTCACATGCCTCTTGCACTATTTCTAGCCCTGTATGAGCTGTTTCCCAATCTAAACTAGTTGCATATGCCTCATCAAATAAAACAGTTCTATCAGTACCTTTAAATGATATTGATTTACTTGTTTCATTTGTTGTTATGTCCTCATCCTTTGCTTTAAAAATGCCCATTTTAACCCATTCTATAGAGCCATTAATATCTAATCCTTTATATACTTCTATTTCCTTGTTATTAAGGAAAATAGAGCCATCTAAATTAAGTATCTCAAATTCACATGACTTAGCAGGAAAGCCACCTATAAATGAGGTGGCTTGGTGTGATATTTTAGGATTTGTTTTTATGATGTCGCTTAAATACTCAATACCATCAATAACTACTTTATTTTTCATAGTTCTACCGATAATGTTAGTATCATTTATATAATTTAAATAATTTTGACTTACGTTATACATATCACACCTCCTAAGTAACATCATCTATTGTCATCTGAATAAATCTAGCCTCAAAAGGCTCTGCAATGTAATCATCATTAATCTCACATGGATTTAGTTGTATTTTATCTACTACAAAATACATGCTTTTTGTTACTCTTGCTTTTGCCCTTCTGTCATAGTAGTTTACATTCATACTTGATAAACCTATTAAATAAAGTAAATTATCAAGATTTGTGCCACTTCTTTTTTCTGGATCATCAAATTTACAATATAATTTATTTTTTAGCCCAATTACATCTCTGTACATTGTGCCATCTTCACTATTTCCAGATGCCTCGCTATCCTGTTGCGAATATTCATAAGAGATGTTATCAACATCAATTAAGATATTCCCATTAACAACTATTTCATTTTTTGTTGGATTTGCTAATGACATTAATAAACACCTCCTAAACTATTATTGATACATAACCATCTTGTATAGTTACATCATTTATTTTCTTAATTATTGTTCTTCCATCATCTGTTTGTATCTTTAGGTTTAAATCCATTACAAATTTTTGCCCCATTGTTCCCATTTCTGCAATGGCTTGTTTTACTTGATCTCTAATCTTGCTTTCTGGTGCTATAATTTCTCCTTCTCGTTTGTTATCACCAACTATTGCTAATTGAGGATTATTAGCACCAACCCATCCACCTTGAGCTAGTTTTGGAATTTCTGGAACACTAATTCTAGGCAACCATGTGAATGGTGAAACTCCCAAAATACTTAGTTTTCTTAATCTGTCTAGAGCTGTATTTATTGCCTTAAATGGAATTGATATTACTTTGTTAATGCCTCCTATAATTCCATTTACAACTGTTTTAAATACATTTGCTATTCCATCTTTTATTCCGTCAAATATTTTGCCACCTGTTGAGAATACATTTTTTACTGCTGCCCATGCTTGTGAGAATTTGTCTTTAAACCAATTTGTAACATTTGAGAAAACAGATGTAATTCCATTCCATGCTGCTTTTGCACCGTTCTTTAAGCCATCCCACATGCCTTTAAAGAAATTTGCTACAGGTGTAACAATTTTTTCTTTAAACCATGTACTAGCTGTTGCCCATGCACTCTTTATTCCTTCCCAACATTTCTTTCCTACTTCTTTTACTGTATCCCAATTTTTAACAAGTAAAATAATTATTGCTATTACTGCTGCTATTGCTGCTACAACTAATGTAATAGGACTTGTAAGAATTGCCATTGCTGTACTGAATGCACCTGTTACACCTGCTGCAATTGCCATAATACCGTTATAAGCTAACATTATTCCATTAGCTATACCACCAATTGCATTATAAACTGCTAATGCTCCATTTACTAAGACCATTGCAGATGCTATTCCTGTTAGTATTGCTACTGCTACTTCATTTTGTCCAATCCATTTTAAAGCATCTCCTATGGCATTTAATACATCTACAATAATTCCACCTGTCCATGCTGCTACAGGTGCTAAAAATGTATCCCAAAACCATTTGAATACAGGTTTTAAGTTTTCTATTACACCATTTAAAATATCTATTGCACCACTTAAACCTTTTAAAAATGCAGGTAAAACCTCTCCTATTGTCCAATTTGCAAATGGTACTAAAACATTGTCATAAGCCCATTTTAGCCCTTCAAATATTGTTTCTCCTAATGGTGTTAATGATGTTTTAACCATGTTAAATGCATCAATTACTTTTTGCATTGTTGCACTTACTGCTATACTTACTGCACCATCTTCTGCTGCTGTTGGTGTTATTGGCATAGATACACCACCACCAATTGCACCTCCTGCACTTGCTTCACTATCTCCACCTGCTGCATCTGGCTTTTTAGTATTGATTACATTAATTTCATCAACGCTACCAAATGCTTTATTTGTTTCTTTTGCAGCTTTCTTTGCTGCTGCTCCTGTTCCTGCAATTTGTTTTACTGTGTCTGAAACATTTCCACCCAAACCACTTACTGCTGTAGATGTCTTTTTTACTACATCTGGGAACTCTAAACCAAATACACTTAACATACCTTGTACCCTTGTAAAAAAGGCTGTTACTGCATTAATTCCTGCTGTTATAGCAGGTATAAATAAGCCTACAATTGGTGCTACTACTTTTCCTATTGCTATTTGCATACTAGAAAAAGCTCCTTTTAATACTTGTATCTTTCCTGCAAATGTACTTGTATAAGTTGCTGCATCTCCTGTTTGGAACTGTGTTTCTTTCATAATTCCATTTACTTCTGCTTGTATCTTTTGCTGTTGTGTTAGCTTATTTGCTGTTGTTCCTATGCTTTTTGCATATTCATCCCACATTTTAGCAACATTCTTTGTAACACCTGCATTGTCAACTAATATTGAGTTTTCATTTTTCAAACCTTCTGTAGCAGATACAATAGCCTCACTTAATTCATAAGAACTTTGTCTACCAAATGCTGCACTATCCTTTAATGCTGTCATTACATTTTCTATTTGTGTTGTATCGTATCCCCTAGCTAATAGGTTTTTATATGCTGTTGCTGCATCTTCAATACCAACTAAGCCATCTTGTGTAAACTTAGTCAAAAAGCCATGTGCAACATCAAAATTATTTCCTGTACCTTCAACAATACTATTTAGTCCTGTCCATGCTGCTTGGCTGTCGGATGCTGCTTTTACAACTGTCTTTCCAAAGTCTATTACTTTATCAACTGCAAAGGCTGTTGCTATTACTGTTCCAATTGTTTTAAAACTTGATGCAAAGGCATTTTCTGTTGATTTAACACTATTTTTCACTTGATTATTAAAGCCATTGTTGTTTAATACTAAATCAATAGCAACTGTTCCTGCTGAACTTCCTGCCATGTCGCCACCTCCTTATCTAAACATGTTCATAAACACTTTATCTATTTCATCTTTTGACAGCACAATAATATCTTGTTTTTGTTTTTTAGCTCTAAACTGTTTCCATTCTTGCCTTATCTTCTTATCATGTGCTGTCATTTCTCTAATTTTCTTATGATCTGTTTCTGCTCTTACTTGTACTGTATAGCCTAATGGTGTATCACCATTTAAGCCTCTTAATAATTGATTAAATTCTATATGTTTCATGGTGTGATACTCTTGATTAAGTCTAATTCCGTACTGTTGAGCGAATGAACTTACTATAATATCCCAATCAAAATCTAAATCATAATAGCAATCATCATTTGATTGAGATTTATTTAGTTTTTTGCTTTTGCTTGTGCCTTTGCCATGTTTTGTAGTTCTTTAGGATCTTCTCCTGTGATTGCAGCCATAACACAATAACTAAAGAATGTATAAGTTGTTACAGGTAGATTTAAAGCTTTAATTTCTTCAAATGCACTTTTTCCTAATGCTAATTCATAAACCTTATCTTCTCTTTCTTTTGGTGTTAGTTTTTCATCATTTTGAGCCTCTTGGATTTTATCCCATGTATTTTGTCTGTCATCTACTACATAGCATTTATCTGCAATTTTAATTTCTGGAAAGTTATCTCCTGTAAGCATTTCCTTTGTTACTCCTAAATCAATAATACGTTTTGCCATTATAATTCCTCCTAATTTTGATATTTAATAAAAAAAAAGAAGGTAGAACATATAATTATGCCCTACCTTTAATATTAAGCTCCTGCAGGTGTATATGTTGGTTTTCCTTTTCCTGTTAAATCACCATTTAAAGGTGCTACATCTGTTGCTGATCCTAATACATCTGTAATACCTACAACTGCATTAAATGCAAGTGTAGCTCCATTTGGGAACTCTACTTGCCAATCTGCAACTGCTGCTGCACCATTAACATATCTTAAACTGTCTAGGTAGTCATTTCCTGCATCTCCTAAACATCTTTTACCAGAGAATGATCCACTTAATGCTCTAGCTGTCATTAATGCATTTTGCCATCCTCCACCTTCAATTGAGTACCATGTTTCAATATTGTTTTCAATTGTTAGTGAAACTTCTTCTAAATCTGCAATTCCTACAAATTCTTCATTCACCTTAACAGATACTTTACAATCTGTAATTGCAAAATTTCCAACTGTTATTAATGCCATGTCCTATACCTCCTCATAAAAATTTAATTCAATAGAATATTCATACACATTGTTATCATCTGTGCCTAAATAAATTGGCTCATTGTATATCATCTTTACAAATATTCTTTTGTTATCAATAAAAAAAGACCTCTCATTATAGAAGTCAAAAATCTTTTGTGCCATTGTTTCGGCTTTATCTTGATTTTTTGTATATCTCAATAGTATTGTAATAGGTTTAATATTTGTGCTTTTATTGGTTTTTCCTCCAATTCTAGCATCATATGCTAGTGTTCTTTTAGAATTATAGAAACAAATTGCTTTTTCTTGGTTATTGTCAATTTTTCCAGATGATATTGCATCCACCCATTTAAAACTTGTTTTAAATTCACTCCTATACTTAGATAAATTCATATATTACTCCTTTTCATTAACCTTGCAAAAGTTCTTATAGCAAAATCTTTCTTGTTTCCAGATATATATGGCTCAAACCATTGCCCACCTGCATTGGGATTTTTATCCTTTTGGAAATTGTATTCTGGATGAAAATATAACCTTCTTGCATATGGTGTATCTGAAACTATTTTGGCTTTGTTCTGCTTTTTCTTGCTATCATCTACAAATGTACTTTGGTTTTGTAATGCCCCTGTATCAAAAGGCATTGTTTGACTTTGTACTAAATCTGTTTTCATAGCATCTGCAGTTTTAACTAAATTAAGTTGAGCTATATTCTTGTACCTTGCTAGAAATTGCTTATTTACTTGGCCTGTAACTTTCATTACATAACCTCAAATTGAGTATGGTGAATAGATCCGTTAGGATTTCTTGGCCTATAACCTGCATGGATTTCATAAGAAACACCATTTATAGTTATTTGCCCATCTGAAACATTTTTTAATGTTGGTGCAATATCACCTTTTACAATAACTTTTCCTAGCAATGTAATTTTCTTACCTTCTGCATCTATAATTCTTTTTGCTTTCTCTGAAAAAATACAGTTGCCTTGCCATGTAGTTCCTTCAATTGGCTCTCCATCTTCACTAATACCATTATTATTTAATGATACTGTACAAGGTGTTTTTAATAACCAATCTGGAAAAGGCATTGTTTTAATATGATTTGCCATACTAAATCACCCTACATGTTAGCCCTGTTTGTTTCAATAGATTATATGTATCGCTATTTACTCCATATTTAGCCCCTGTTGAGTTTTTATTATCAACTGTAACATTTATATCTAAAACAGAATAAGATGAAATTAAGCCCATTTCTGTGCCATTCTCATATATACAATCTGCATGTAAACAAACTGCTCTTTGTACTTTCTCTTTTTGAAAGTCTGTTAAATTATTAAAACCTATTTTTACTATTCTATTAAAAGTTAATTCATCAACTTTTTCACTTGCTTTTAGTAAATAACTATCTATATCAACTGCAGGTATTGTTTTCCCTTTGTATGAGTTTAAATAGTATTCACTATTTACATATTGGCTCATAACCCACCTCCTAAGATGGCTTATTGCCACCCCTTTATGTTTTACTCGTCTTTGTCTAATTCAACTTCTACAGATGCTTTTTTAACAGGTTTCTTAGGTGTTTTAGTTGTTTTTTCCACAACTTTTTCCACGCTTTCCACCTTTTTTTCATCTTTAAATGTTAATCCAACTGTTCTCATAGATATTCACCTACCTATTAAGCTTTGTGATGTAAATAAATTCCTGCTACTTTGTTTTCATAAACATCAGCTAAACCGTATTTTCTATATCCAAATTTCCATGCATCTGCATCTTGGTTTAATTCTGGACTTACAACTTTTGGTGCAATGTGTTTGTTATATTGCATAACTGCAGCTTTGTGAATAACCATAAAGTTGCTTTCTTTTCCTGTTGATGCTTTAGCATATCCACCTGCTGTTTCTCCATCTTTTCCACTCTTTAGGTCAATAGCTGTATAGAAACGTGATTGAGGAACTGAAATAACTTGTGCAAATCTTGCTAATACTTCTCTTGATTTTGTTGTGTCTAAATCTTCAATCATTCCTCTTAATGTTGGTGTAATGAATAAATATCTTTCTTCAAATGGAACTTCATCTTCATCCATTTTGTTGATAGCTGCTCTTAAAGCTGCAACAACTGCTGCACCATCTGCTAATTCTCCAGATGCTACACCAATTCCAGATACTCCTGCATATGTTGCAAATCTGAATGCATCTCCTTCTGGAGCTACTTTTGTTCTAATAAATTCACTTGCTAATTTTCCAAATGCTACTCCTGCTGTTTCTTCATTGTCCATTGCATCTACAGAGAACATTCTTCCTCTTTCATAGTTAAATTTAACTGTTTCATTTGTTAATGTTACATCTCCATTTGTGTAACCAGAATTTCTGTCATAATCTCCTAATCCATCCATAGAGATTTTTGGGATTATAATTTCATTTGCGTTTGCACCTGCTTGTGCTAATGATGCATCACTATCTAATACTGATGTTAATGCAGCGTTTTGATAAACCTCATCTAATAGAGGTACATATTTTTTGAATAAAGCTATTGTGTTTGCCATTTTAATTCACCTTTTACCTTTCTTATTTGAAAATTAATTATTTTAAGCCCATGATCTTTCTCATTTTTGAAACATCATCCTCTGGCTTATCTTGTTTTCCATCCCCACCAACTTTAAATCCTACTTTTGCAGCATCTGTTGTTGGAATTAGTTCTGGAAACTCTTTAATAATGGTTTCAATCTCTGAATTTAATTTGTTTTCATCAATCTCGCCATTTTCATCAATGATGTTTTCTTTGTTTACAAGTCTTGATGCTCTTGAAACTTTTCCATCATCAACTTTTTTTCTTAATAAAGCATTTTCAATTGTTTTGTTCAT
>JAEIGA010005130.1_pt1 | contig 20106 bp, 25 predicted proteins | sample 9270691 | NCBI WGS metagenome assembly JAEIGA01 (sample SAMN17057246, study PRJNA624740) | gut metagenome | biome: biome; isolation source: fecal sample | host: Bos grunniens | place: China: Xizang | collected 2019 | reverse complement strand
TATATCGCGGGGTAGAGAAGTAGTTAACTCGTCGGGCTCATAATCCGAAGATCGTGGGTGCAAATCCCACCCGCCGCAACCAAATGGGGCCGTAGCTCAGCAGGTAGAGCATTTGACTTTTAATCAAAGGGTCCTGAGTTCGAACCTCAGCGGTCCCACCATTTGAAAAAAATATTAAAAATACTTGAAATCAAGCAGTAAATAATATTATAATATAAATGTAATAAAAAAGAAAACTTATCTTATTGCTAATAGCTAACTTCAAATGAATTTGGTTATTAGGAATAAGGCAGGTAATTCGTGGACGAGAAGCTGTTAATTCCATTTCTCGCTAGGGGCCCACTGAGCCACAGGGCCGTCATAAGAATGAGTGGTAGGCTTTTGTAAAGTGTTCTTTTGGCTACACATAAATGAACCAGTATCAATTAGAAACAAGCGATCGCAATCGTGTTCTTACTTCCACAGCTCTAGGAGCAAGTAGCAAAGTAAGCGTTGTTTGACCACGGGTGAGTTGGTGCGTTCTGCGAGAGAGAAAATGATTTCGGGTGTTTCAAAGGGTGTCCCCATCGACCTTGGTGTCTTGAACAAAAACCCTTTCCCTTGTTAAAAAATATTTCAAAAAGACTTGAATAGTCCTACCGAAATATATTATAATATATATGTAAATGAAAAAAACAAAGTCATAAGACTTTGCTAAAAGGTAGTTAATTGTTGATGCCGGTGCCACTGAGGGGCGTACGGTCGCTCATAACTTGTTGAACGACCAAGAAGCTGAGGAGTTGTAAAGCGTTTGGTATAATGACCGATCAAACCGACAATATCAGGCGACTATCTTTTAGGAGAGCCTTATGGTAATCCCTGCTCCACGGTGGAGTTTGTGAAAATAAACCGGACCACCATTGTTCCTTAACTTAATGGTATATTAACAAAGTTAAGATGATAGTTTATAACATTTATGATAAATTTTAAGTAAAAATAACTTGAAATTTACTACAAAAAATGTTATAATATATATGTAATTTGAAAAAGAATTACAAATCTCCATTTCTCTATAAGGTAAGTAGCCCTTCAAGGGCTGCGATTTAGGAAAGAACAGTGGCTCACAAAGTGGGGCGTGAGTTAACGGACAACCAATTGCTTGGCAAGTGCATGCGGGCTGATTACCCTAGAGGGCCAGAGCGCAAGGTATAAAGTCGACGGCTGTTGTTTTCTAAATCGGAGTTCTTGAACTCCAGCTCTTCAGGGGGTTTTGGTTTTTAAGATAATGGGAACGGAAGAGTATCAGTTGGTGGCTTCCCAGCGGACCGTAGTGGATTGGGTCTGCATGAGATTACTTTGCTATAAGTATTCCAGTGTCGGTATTAATGGCTATATGTTTGGGCGGAGGCAATGGGGTCTACCGGAAGCATGTAGGTTGTACCCATTAATGCGAAGGACAGTACAACTCTGGACCCGTGAAGGGCGACATTAGAATATGTATAGGAGAGTAATCTCCACAATATCACAACCTTTAATAAATTAATCACCCAACTAAGGTGAAAGCGAATTATTTCGCTTGTAATATATAACCATAAGCAAGACTATGACAACGAGTAACGCCGTGCTGAATGCTTGCTGAAGGTAAAAGCTAACGATGGTGGCTTCGAGGCGTTGGAATCCATCTACCCGCGGGTTATATCTTACAAGGGGAATAATTCCCAACATTAAGTATTGTATAATGATAAATAAAGGTAAAAAATAGTTTACACAGCTTGCCAACCGAGTTGGCGACGAGGCAACCGTCCTTTAACTATACTTAGGCCATCCAGCAAAAATACTTGGGTATAGAAAGTTAGGTAAAGCGAAAGGGCTGTATTTTACTAAAAATAATTTTAAAAAGACTTGAATTGATGTAGCAATCAATGATATAATTTATTTGTAAATGAGAGATATAATAAAAAGTGAACTGGTGCGAACCGACTATGGGAGTAAGACCTGTAAAGGCGAAAGTTAGCAAGTAAACACCTACCGTAAATCTAAAATATTACCAATTCTCATATATATAATGCAACCTACTGCTAGCGTAAGTGTAGGTATCCGTTGACTACGGCGAAAGGTGCAGCTGCTTAAGCCACTCACTAACTAGAAATAGTCCTTAACTTTTTATTCTTGAGGGGGACTGTCCCAACATATCCTCCTCAAGTCTTATATACATTTATTAAGGGGCTTTAGTTATAGAACCTCGTAATAAGTGTATATAATAACATAGCACATAAGAGACCGTGCTTTTAGGAGCGCTTGGCACAAAGATGTTTCAAGTGAGAGTGGGCGGCTCCGTTTCGTGGAGGCGAAGATGATTACTTTGGTCCTAAGATACGATTGAGGGGCAATAAACTACCGAAAGTTATTATTTATACTTGAAATTAGGTAAATAATTTGATATAATTAGTATATAAATTGAAAGAGAAAGGTGTGGAAAATATGAACGAAGTAAAAGTAACTTCAAAAATGAAGATGGTTCTTGTAGCTATCAAAGAAATGGGTGGAAAGGCTTTCGCAAGAGAAGTGTTAAACTATCTTGATGCTAATCAAGCAGACAGAACTGAACTAAAAACTTTCAATGCTGTTAATGCTACTCTAGCATATGCAAAGAAAGCAGGTCTATTAGACTCAGCTAAGGCTGTTTATAATGACGAAAAGATGTTAACTAAATACTCAGTTAACGACAACACTCCATCATTTGATGAAGATGAACCAGTAGAAGACGCTGAATAAGCGTCTTTTTTATTTTTTTATTTTAAAATAACTCAAATATACCTCTAAAAGGCATTTTAAGGGGGCGTAGAGCGTTAAAAATATATTTCTTGATAATTTATATTCTAAAAGATAAAAGACGCTGTAAAGGGCTTTAAAATGAGTTTTTTAATTTTGAGTAAAAAAGACTTGAATATAGGATCCTTTTTATAATATAATATATATATAAACAAAGAGATAATAGAAATGAAAGAGAGGTATGGGTATGAAGAAAATTTTACAGGGTATCGGGGAATTTATCTTAGGGTTACTTTGTGTAGCTGCTTTGTTCTTCTTTTTATGCGGAGGAGCATTCTTAACTTTACTCTTTTTGGGTATGTTGGTGTTAATTAGTATGGCTGCACCTTGGCTATGGTTTGTTATCTTAGTGGTTGTTCTAGTAGCCAGAGATTAAAAAAATAAAAAAACTTGAAATCTACTACCATTTAATATTATAATATTAATATAAATTGAAAGAAAAAGAATAAAAGGGAGTGGTAGCATGGAACAGCAAAAGTAAAGATAATAAGAGATAGAACTGGTGCTGGTATAATAATGATTGCTAAGTTAATGAAGACATATCCTAAGGCTAACATTGAGGAACTAATAGAGATAATTAGATATGTTGGCTTAGCAGTATATCATAAAGTACCACCTGAAGAAAAATTTAAGCATTTAATGTAGTAAAAAAACTTGAAAATATCTACCAATTTATATTATAATATATATATAAATTGAAAGAAATGTAATCACAAATTAAGCATTGCTTAGTCTGTGTTGAGGGTTTTAAGAGATTAAAACCTTGACCACGGACCAAGGAAGCGAACCTTGACTCGAAATCAACCTCGACACGAAACAAAGTAAGCGTGGGGTGATCCCCCATTGTCGAGAATGCTCTTAGCTGGGGCTCAGTTGGGTTGGTTAGCGTGAGGAGAAAAACACTAGTAGCTACGATAAGGTTGATTACCTTTCAGCTGGTATACGCTATGAGATATACCTCGGCTGGGAAGGCTAGAAATGAGTTCCACCTCATTCACTGGAGGCATAGCAGTGAACGCTCCTACAAGTCGCTATGTGTAGGCCTGGCAAGCAAGGCAGAGCTGAGTTTTTAAACCCCAATTTTCTACTATAAAAATAACCTGGGTACCGCAGAGAGCGGGGTGTTGCACATGCATTAACCAACACCGTAGAAATGAAAGATTATTTCTTTCAAGAGGCGTATTAGTTAATTGAACCGCCATTCCAGTGGGGGAATGGACGAACCGGTGAGATGAAAGACTATGTTCGTAAGTTCGATGGCGCACCCATCTGTTGATACCCCTCTTGAAGGGAATAACCCTAAAAAATGAAAGGTAGTGATATTATGTTAAGTCCAGTACAAGAAAGAATAGTTAATATATTAAATGAAAGGGTAGTAGATGCTAAGACCATAGCTGAAAAGTTAGGAAGAGGCTATGATGAGTTCAAGGTTCAATCTATGATACTTACTCTAGCACGTAAGGGGCATGTAGATATGACTAAGGCAGCTCTTATCCTAAGAGGAACTAATATGATTAAGTTCCTAAAGTATGAAATAGGTAGCTCTTTAGTAGGGGGCGCACCTACACCAGTAAGACGATAGGAGGATAATATATGCTTGGTTATATATTGAGTGCAATAATTGGTATATTGTTGGTTATTTATCTAATTAGAGAGCATACTTGGTATCAAATTGCTCTATTGGGTATCATTATGATAGCTTTAGGTTTAGCTGAGGAGTTTACGAGCTGGGAGCTAGATTTCTGGAGTAGTATTACAGGGGGTCTCATATTAATGGTACTTAACCTTAAAGTTATATTAAACGAGGACGAGGATTAGTCTGGACTCCTCTATAATGGCTAATACATTTAACCATTATAGAAGAGCCTTGGCTCTAGGAAGGGAGATATAAAAATATGGAACTAGAAATCTTAGATTTAACAGTGGGGCAATTAAGAGAGTTATTCGCACATGCTGATGCAGACCTTTATATAAGAGATGCAATGGAATGGATAGACGAAGAAGATTTAGAAAGAGTGGGCTTCGATCCTTATGAAGACGAAGAAGATGAAGACGAGGATGAAGAAGACTACGACGACGAAGAAGAATATGATGATGAGGATGATGATGAGATAGCTTGCTCTTATGGCGACGCAGGTCTAGACAACCCAGAGGAAGAAGCGTTAGCACAAAGCATCGCAGCAGACATCAATGCCGGACGTTATACATATAATGTAGTATATGGCATGTATCCAGAACATATAATTGAGAGAATAGAAGAATTGGCTTAGACCAATTCTTTTTTATTTAAAAAATTATTTGGTGTTCATAGGCGTATAAAGTAATTTAAAGTGGCGTATATCGCTCAAATAAATTGTTTAATATAAATATATTATAAAGAGTTTCTCATTGGCGTATATGAGTTAAAAATACTTTTAATAAAAATTGTATTTTTTCGGTTAGTTATCTACTATCAAGTAAAATAAATAATATATATATAATATTATATATAGTATAATATAGTTATATATAGTAATATTAAGTAGTATATAGAGTTAATAATATATATAGTAATATAATTATATTATAAATAGTAATATAGTAATATATACTAGTTTATTTTACTTAATAATAGTATATAGTATATAGTAGTATATAGTAATATGTAGTAATATATATTAGGTAGTAGTAATAATAAGTATGTATAGTATAATATATATAGGTAGTATATATATAAGTATTATGTATAGTACTACGTATAGGTATATAAATATAAGTCTTAAATAATCCTAAAAATACTGTGTTTTGTATTAAAAGTAGCCATAGAGGGGTGGTATGAGGTACCTCAAGCGAGGTCCTTTTGTCAAGTCAAATATTTCACAAAATGACTTTACAGGCGGTATCAAAATTTGTTATAATTATATTAAGAAAGGAGATAAAAGACAATTAAAAAAGTTCCTATAGCGGGCAGAAAGATCTGGTTGTGGCTTACTGAGAACAGGGGTCACTATATATATAAAAGGGGTGCTAAAGTGCAGCTCCTAGAGGTATTCACGACTCAGCTCCTCCAGCTCCTTGACCACCTGGTTAGGGGGGAGGGACGATGAACTTATTTGGGGAGGATCGGTGCGTACCGATCTTTTTTTATTTTTTTATAGTTGACAAATACCCTATTTTATGATATAATATTATTATAATGGGAGAGTATTATTATATAAAAAAGAGTACAAAAAAAGAGGCTTACTCAGCCTCTACTTCTTCTACTACTTCTGCTTCTTCTACTTCTGGTTCAGCGATTGCTTCGCGTCCAGCATCAGTGATAGTGTAGCAAGTTAACATCTTGTCTTCAAACACTCCCTTAGCCTTAGTGCATAATCCCTTACCAGCTGCTGCTGCTAATGTAGCATTAACTCCGTTGAAAGTCTTACCTTCCATTTCTGCTAATACTTGTCTAGCAAATCCCTTTCCTTCTTCTCTTCCTGCTAGTACCTTTAATACTGCTCTCATGTTTTCAGTTACCTTAGCCTTTTCCATATTTTACCACCCTTCACTCTATCTATGGAACATAGAGTGCCTTTCATTTAATTATTTCCTTTTCTTTATATATATATTATATCATATTTGCGACTTAATTGCAAGTCTTTTTTAAATTATTTTCAACTCATTTTCATCTCCATTTCTCTTTCTTTATATATATATTATATCACATTCTACACCAAATTGCAACTATTTTTTTATTTTTTTTGCTTGGTGAGAACTTTTTATTCTTTTTTCCCTTTCTTTATATATATTATATCACAAAAGGAACCGAAAAGCAACTAAAAACCAAAAACTTTTAGCAAAAAAGTTTTCAAAAAACACTTGACTTTTGCGGGCGGGATATGATATAATATAAGGGGAGATCTTTTTTTTTTTTTTTTTTTTTACTGTAAAGTTTGTTGTAAACAGATCTGTCCATTGATGTCCAGTTTACACAGCTCCCTTGACACTTTACACTCACTTGACAGATCGCAGCTCCTTATCGAACATACGTTCGAGCCCAGCTCCAGCTCCTTTTATCGAACATATGTTCGGGGGCAGGATGGTTATTAGGGGGCCAGATTTTACCCGGCTCATTTTCCCCAGATCAAAAATTTGGTAGTACGGTAAATTTCCCTCAACCAAAAAAAGATGCTATTCAGCATCTTCTTCAGCTGGAGCATCTTCTTTGTCAAGTTCAGCAAGTCCTGCTTCAGTTAAAGTATATTGAGTTAACATTTTGTCGTTGAATACAGCCTTTGCTTTGTCAACATAGCCTTTTCCAGCCATTGCTGCTAAAGTTGCATTTACTGAGTTGAAAGTACGAGTAGAGCCATTAGCAACCATTTTGTCTAATACTTGACGAGCAAATGCTTTACCACCTTCGAATTCTCTTAATACTCCTGCTACTTCTTTGTAGTTTGCGTTCATTCCAACCATTTTAGCCATATTTAATCACCCTAACTTGTACCTATGACTCGTACAAGTCCTTTCTTTAATTTATATATATATTATATCATTTTATGACTGATAAGTCAAGACTTTTTTTATTTTTTTTAGAAGTCTATAACTAATTTCTTACAGCCGATTGATTTAGCATACTTTACGATGTCAGCGTATAATGTGAACTTGCCAAATCGTGCTACTTCATTATAATCAAACCCCCAGAATTCTCCGTCTACCTTTTCAGCAAGGGAGAAAGTCCCATTATAATTACTTTGTAAATAAAGTGTCAACTCAATCATCTCCTTTTCTCTTTCTCTTACATATATATTATCTCATATTTTAAGATGAAAGTCAAGAACTTTTTTTATTTTTTGCAATTTATTTTTTGAGTTCTCTCCTTTTCTTTATATATATATTATCTCATAAATGAGGATCAAAGTCAAGAAAAATCGAAAGAAATTTTTAGATAAAAAAATTTGTAAAAGTCAATACTTGACAAACCAAATTTGACACAAATTTTACACAAAAAATTTTCGCAAAAAGTGTTGACAAAACGTAGCTCCTTGTGGTATAATAAAGGATCTGGGGGGTTGGGGGGATAGCGAACATATGTTCGAGTACCCGGACGTTAACTCTCTCTTATATTATATCATATAATTTTATAAAAATCAAGACCTAAAAGTTTTTAAAATCGCTTGACAGGAGCCCGGGTTCTGTGGTATAATAAAAGGGGGAGTATTTTTTTTTTTTTTTGCCCGCCGGAGATCGCAGCTCCAGCTCCTTGACATGTCAATTTACATGTAAAGGGCCCGTTAGGGGCGAACATATGTTCGATTTACACCACTTGACGATCGGTTTACATAATTTGACACTCAAACATTTGTTCGATTTACAGTCAAATAAAAAAGACTTAATCTTTCAAGTCTTTTTCCATTTTTTGTATTATATCAATTTTATGTATTTCGGTTATTTCTTCTAATAAATCATAATACTTATCGATTAACTTTTCAGTAATTGGACTTAAAATATCACTATTTGATAATTGTTTTAAAGCATAATTGCCTTGCCATAAAAAACTAGCAAATTGATTATATTCTCCTAAATCAAAGTCTTTGTGTAATTTTTGTTTAGTGCCATCACCAAAAGTTGCAACCAAATCTAGACTAATATTCATGTTTACCCCCTTATATTTTTTTTGGACGACCTTGTCTTTTATAACAAGTTTTTAAGATAATTTCATTGTCTTTTGCTTTTTTGACTTGTACTTTTCTTTTATCATTTAACATTGTGATATTATAAGTTTGTGTTTCATTGTCAAAAGTGATAGACAAGTCTTGTACTATATCGACATTATTATCTTTTTTCTTTTTCTTAAAAAATAGCATATATACACCCTTTCTTTTGCGTTTTCTATATAATAGCATAAAAAAAATGATATTGCAAGGGTAAATTGCAATATCGTGAAAAAAATAATCATACTTTTAAAGAGAGGTATTTTTTTTGAAAAAAGTTGATTTTTTAGTTTTATAAGTAGTAAATATTATATTAAAAAATTAAGTTGTATTTTTTTTGAATATACTTTGTGTATATATGATTTGTGCCTTTCTCTTTAAAAGCACTTATATAATAACATAAAAAAAAGTGTTTGTCAAACACTTTTTAACAACCTAACAAAAATATTTTTTTATAATATTTGTTAAGTTTTTTTAGCAACTTAATTTTATTATCTAGTGTGATTTTATTAGTTATACAAATATTAGTCATTTGATTATCTAATAATTTTAATATTAGTTTTTTCATGTTTCCCCTTTCTCTTTGTCTTTGTATTTAGGTTGTAGTCATTTGTTTTATTATCTCTTTTTAGTTTTCGTATTCATGCCAGTCCGGTGCAATATTTAATTTGACAAGTTTATTTCCTAAAAGATTATAACTTTCTTGAAATATTCTTATTTCATCATCTATATCATTTAAAGCAGTATGACTTTCTTGATATTGTGGGTTGTTAATTATAAAACTATATATTGCTTGTGCTGTTAGTCGAACACGACCACTATTTGTAATAAAAACACTTTCTTTTTTTGACTTGTCTATGATGTTTTTATTAGCTTTGCAATAATCACAATATTTTTTTGTGTCAGTAATTATTGTAGATATTTGCATTGTGTCTAATAAGTCTAAATCTCCAAAAGGGTTATAAACTTTTTGAAATTGCTTTCCTTTTGCTTTTTCCCCTTGTTCGTTGTTGTAATCTTGACATAGTCTTTCTATCGCATCTTTGTCAAATTGACCATTGTGTGCAACCATAATTGATATTTTATACTTATCAATTATTCTTTTTATCTTTTCCATGATAAGTCTAACACTACCTAAAAAATAGTTAACTTTGTCATTTGCAACCATCTCCTTATATTGTGGGTATTTGTTAGCACTAAAACTTGATAACATAGTATATCTATGATTAAAAATACTTTGTACTATAAAACTACGAGTAAACACAACTTTTTGATTTTTTAAATCATAGACCTTTATGCCTATCTCAAAAGGGACAACCCCTTCCTTGTTTGTAGTGTATATGCTTCCTATCGTTTCCGTATCAGTAAACAATAAGTAGTCAACCTTATCAATATTAATTCTTTTACCTTTGATTATTTTTTTCATATTTTTTTTGTTCTCCATTTCTATAATAAGTTTTTTTACCTTTACCCCCTTATTATAAAAACATTAAACTACAACCTAAATTGTCAAAGAACATTCAAGCAAACTATTTTTTGTTTGCTTGTATAGATTAACTACTGATTAAATAATTAACCTATACAAGAAAACAATTAATTGTTTTCTTTAAGTTTATAATGTTGTATCAAACTTGATTTGTTAGTTGTCTTATTAAAATATTGTATAGGTGTTTTAATAAGCAAGTCTTTAATACTAACGCTTGAAAGTGTACCTGATAGACTTTTAACATTTAATATATTAACTTGTTCTAATTCAGTTTTATACTTATCAAACATACTATAAGCATTAATATAATCACTTTCTAATTTAAGTAAATCAATTACCTTTTTCATTTTAGGACTTAATTCTTTTACCTTTTCTTTTTCTTTTTCCATAATCTCACAACCTTTTCTAAAATATATTTACTTTGTAAAGTGTAGTTGATTACCCTTTACATTTATAATTTTAGCATATCTAAAAAACAAATACAATACCTAAAATAAACAAGTTTACAAATTATTAACAAATTAATTTTATAACTGATAAATACATTATATAATACAAACTTTTTTTAAGTCAATTACTTATCCATAATTTGACTAAATCTTTTAAATATGATATTATATATAAGCAAGAAAGGAAAAAAGGAAAATGATTTTATTTAGTTTTATAATGTTTGTACTACCTTTTATTTTACTTTTAATTGGTTGTATAATGATAATAAAAGACAAGTAATTGTCTTTTTATTATTGCATTAAATAAGACAAAAAAAACGCACGATCGGACGAAAAAACACCCTTTACACCCTTAACACTTTTTATATTAATTTGAATATCATTTGTTTTGACTTATAACATAATATCATTTATAATTAAATTAAGATAAGACAAGCAAGTCTATAATTTACACTTTACACCAACAAAAAATAAAAGTGTAAAATTAATTAAATAGTATATACAAATAAATCTATATATGATATTATTAGTATATAAGATAAGACAAGCAAGTCTATCTTATAAGTAGTAAATAAAAGAAAAAAGAAAGGTTGTGTAAAATATGAATACTACTAAACAAACAAAAGTAAATAAAATAATGAAAGGGTTAAAAAGAATTAAATACGAAAACATTAGTCTATTAATTACAATACCATTTGTAATATATGCACTATTAACTCATTTAATTAAAGGAATAGAAAGTGGAAATCTAATTCTAGAAGTATATATTTACTTTGGTATGGTTGCATTAGTTTATTATTTCTTAAAAGATTTAAGACATAATTTTAAAGAATATGTAAACTTTTTCAAAGAAATGTAAACAAAAAAAGACTTGTAAAAGTCTTTTTAAATTACCACCTTATCGAACAAATGTTCGAACTCAACCCCCTTGACAGTGGGGGTATGTAAAGTAAAATCTACCAAGATTTTTTTATATATGTTAGACGTCCCTACCCAAATTTACAAAATTATTTTTTGATTTTTGCGAAGCAAAAAAGCCAGGATACTCTAGCAAAGGGTGATTACGCTTCGCTCAATCGAGCGAGGCAGGTGCTAGTGGTCCTGACTTAGTGCGCCGTAGTGATGACGCCCCAAGCGTCAATCATGTCTTCAGCAATCCCGTTCTTATAAAATAATCTATACACCGGTTCTCGCGCATCTGTGTACCCAAGAAACTGGTACTGCGCGATTTCCACTGGGTCAAAATATATGTTTATGCCGTCCATAGCCCTGACCATGACTACATACGCGCTAGCATCAATTATTTCGTCGCTCTCTGACGCACCAGCTTGTCCTCCAGATACGGAAGTCTTTCTTCTGGTATCGTCATCAGCCTTGGCGCTCTGTGCAGTGCTACACGCTTGGCCGTCGCCTCTATGTGCGCCGCTTGCAGAGCTTGGCTGCGCGCTATCGTTGCTCTCTCTTTTTTTTTAAGTTCGTGCAGGCGAAGTAAATTATGCTTCCACTTCATCGCTAGTTTCTTCTTTCTCAGCAACTTCTTCTAATAAGAATGCTGCGTCCCCGCCTAAGCATGGGCACATTGGAAATTCTTCATCTGCGCCTTCTGCATCTTTTAACACTTGTACTTTTACATGGCATTCTGCGCCATCATCCACGATTGTTTCTACTACGTCTCTGTAGAATAAACCTCCGCAATTTTCACATTCATAAACTACATAACTTGGTTTCATAATGTAATATCCTCCTATACGACATCCCGTCGCTTCCTTTATATATTTTATTTCCCCATATGCGTAAAAAATATGGGCAAGGGTGAAAAGGTGCCCCGAAATAAAATATTTTTATTTCTTTTATTTTTTACAATTTAATTATATCAATTTTTAGGAGTTTCTGTAAACTCAAAAAGATATACAGAACTCCGTTTTGTTTGGGACGTGTGCCCCAATTAGCGTTTTTTTCGGCGTTTTGGGTTAGCGCTAGCCTTCTTTCTGTTGCGCATCCATGCACAGAAAGTATATATGCCGTCATATACTGTGTATACCGCTAATACACCAGCCATGCCAGCTGCGCCATATATGAATGCTTGCCACATAACTTTCGCACCTCCTAAGCTTATTAATCGCTCAAAAATGAACAGTACATGCGCCAAAAGTTAATGAGCGTTTGTATCTGACCTTTTTCCTCATTTGTAAGCTTATCGTGTTCGTCTAATAAAACTTCCAGCCATTTGAGGGATTGGGCTGCGATGTTTTTATTAACTTCTACCATAGCGTAGTACCTCCCGGAAAATATTTTTTCCTTTTTTCATTTTACACTTTCATTATATCACACTATATAACCGTCTGTAAAGTCTTTTTTATTCTTTTATGCTGTCTTCAAACTGTTCTGTTATATCTTCTAGGGCACTTTGAATCTTTTCTTGTTTCTTTTTTAAGAAAAATTGTTGTATACCTACTATGATCGCTAATTGTTGGGAATTGAATTGAGAAATGTCTGAGAATTGAATTCTAGTAGGATATTTAACTACTAGCCATACAATTTTATTGAAATTATCTGTTGTCCCAAAAGTAGCCGTAAATTCATTGTGTAGGGCATATGTATAAACTGCTTTATGTCCAGATAATATATCATAAGCTTGTCCATCTGGAATCCATTTGTTTTTATAAAGCCATTTATTTTTATTTTCAATATATTTAGGTGTATCTGATTTTCCGTAATGAATACGGTTCCATAATTTGCACATAATTGTCCTCCTTTTATATTTTACACTTTTATTATAATATAATATTATACCTTTTGTAAAGTCTATTTATCTTTAAATTCAAATTGATATATACTCCACCATTCAAAACATTGTGAAATATGATTGTATATTAATATCTCTGTTGTAGTATCTTTATTATCTCTAATGCCTATACAATTATATTCTATACCTGTTTTCTTTGATATTACTGTATAATCACATGAAATGTATTTTTCTTTCTTCTTGTGTCTTAGCATATCATTTATTATTGTTGATACAACAAAAACTAATATTATTATTCCTACTAATTCTCCAATTGTTAATTCTATCATATTATCATACTCCTTTTTATATATATTTATTATTTATTTATATTATATATAATATTATTTAATTTGTCAATAAAATCTTTTTACAAAAATTTGAGTTTTACTATTGACAAAAATGAAAAAGTATGATATAGTATATGTAGTTAAACAAAGGAGGAATACAGATGCAAAATATTGAAGTGATGTTTAGTAGTAAAGATGATAAATGGAGTACTCCTCAAGATTTCTTTGATGAATTAAATAACGAGTTTCATTTTACATTAGATCCATGTGCTGATGAATATAATCACAAATGTGATAAGTATTATACTCAAGCAGATGACGGCCTATTACAAAATTGGGAGGGAGAAATAGTATTTTGTAATCCTCCGTATGGTAAAGCAATTAAAGACTGGGTACGTAAGGGATATATTGAGGGATGTAAACCTAATACCACAGTAGTTATGTTAATACCAGCAAGAACAGACACGATATACTTTCACAAATATATTTATCACAAAGCAGAGATTAGATTTATTAAGGGTAGATTAAAATTTGGAAATAGTAAGAATAGCGCTCCTTTTCCTTCTATGGTTGTAATTTATAAGGGGCCGGAGGAATAATATGATTAAGGTAGCAACAAAGTTAGATTATAATTTACAAGCGTATCAAGAAAGATTAGGATTAGTTAATTTCTTAGTAGATCAAGGAGAATTAGACGGCTATCCACCTAGCGAGTTGGACAAAGTGGCCAACTATCTTCTGTACGCAGAGGATGTGGATGCCGAAGTAGAATTAAAAGAAGGTAGCAAACATAAAGTTAGTTATGAAGAGCTAATTGAAACAGCTTTGGGAGAAGGCCAAATACAAAGACAAAAAGAGATGTCTATTTACAAAACTCCAAAACCACGAATTAATAGAGAGGAAGACGCAGATATCCCTTTTATGAAAGATTTATGGGAGGCAATTGATGTAATTACCGAGCAATATCAATATTGTAAAGATGTTCTAGATGGTAAAACTGATATGAATCCAGAAAGAGCATTAATTCCTACCTATCAAACTAAATATTTCTTACGTGAGTGGATGATTGACTTACGTAGAGAACAATTCCTATTAAAGGACAGCTTTAGACCTCCTGTAGGTTCTGGATTAGCTTTAACTGGCTATAGTGAAATGAAAGATGATTATGGAATGTGTATTGGTCCTCACATTTTATGCCCTGGATCTATGATGGTAGACTTTGGAAACTGGCAACATGTTTACAATATGCTTAAATATTATTCTGGCATGAAGGCTAAATTAATTGATAATCCATATCATCCTTGGTGGTGTATGTACGATTTCTTAGACGAGCTATTAGAAAAAGTAAATTGGTCTCCAGAACATCAACATATATTATTAAGAAAGATAGACAAAGTGCCAAACGAACAAATAGCAGAAGAATTATTAGAAATAAACGGTAAATCATATAGTGTAAATTATATTAGCACTATATGGAAACAACACATTTCAAAACAAGTTGTTAAATATGCATATCTATGGTGGAATGAAAAACAATACAGACCGGATGGTACTATGAGAACTATGTTTAAGTGGAAATACTGTCCAGTGTGTGGAGAACAGCTATTCTTAGATGAGCTAAACTTCTCTATGAAAGCTGATGGTACATGGAAGGATATGTGTAAAATGTGTACTTATAAAGAAAAGCTAGAAAAAGACAAAAGAAGGGAGGAACGCAATGCTAGAAGAAATGCTAAAAAAAGCTCTTAGTAAACCTATTGTGATTACTGCCGAACAATTGAGTAATATACAGATTTTTATAAAAGAAACTGATGACGGTATAGAAACCATGCATTTAGAAGATTATTTAACTTTAAAGATTACAGACAAATTACTTACTTTATTAAATAGAGGTGAATAATTATGGATGGAAAATATAGAGTTTGTCCAGTTTGTGGACATCAACAACCTTTAGAATTATATCTTTCTACATCTAACTCTTGCCCTTATTCAATTAATGGATTATCCGTTATTTGTATAGTATGTATGAGTAAGCATGTAGATAGACATAAATTGGAAACTATAGACAAGCTTTGCCAATATCTAGATTTACCATTCGATGCCAATAAATGGATAGAAATGGAAAAAAATTATGAAAAGATGGGGCCATTGCTTTTAGATTATTGTTATGAAATGCGTTCTGGTGAATACCAGGATAGCGATTGGCAACAAGTTAACAACTGTTGGAAAAAAGCCAGAGAATATGGTGGTCTTGTAGATAAGATTACAGAGATTCATTCTGACTTATTGTTGTATCTTCGTAAGAAATGGGGTGCCAGTAGCGAATTAGTATTAGATGATTATATGAGAATGGAAGAATATGAACGTCATACACTAAGTCACTACCCTTTTAAAGATGAAGCGCGTAAAGACGTTATTCGTAAATTAGCTAAAATCTCAGTATTATCAGATAAGGCCATTACGGCTGGTAATACTAAAGACGCTGTTTCTTATTTACAGGCCTATAACACTTTAATGAAGGAATTGGGTATAGGTAATGAAATAGCCAATAATGAAGATAGTATTAATACATTAAGTGAACTTGTTAGTTATTTAGAAAAGAAAGGCTTCGTACTTAACTATCGCATTAATGAAAACCGAGATGTGGTAGACAAGACAATAGAGAATATGCAACAATATGTACGTCGCTTATTTAATGATAGTCAAGAAACAGTTACAGAGATGTACAATCAAAAATCTCTTGTAGAAGAAGCTGGTACTATTATTGATGATGATGATTTAGAAGCATTGTACGCTAATAATGGTGAAGAAAATATAGAAATAGAAGAAACTTTAAATGAAGAAGAATTGGAACAAATGTTTAGACAGGTAGAAAATGAATTCAGGTAATGAATTAGAATTAATATTAGATGAGTATTACGATGTTCTATTAGAGCGAAATGACGAAGATAACATCGTAATAACTCCATCTTATATTGATAGTCATCGTCAACAAATGGAAGATATAGTAACACTATTTACTCTATATCCAGATTATTTGATTGATGTTATCACTCCAAAGGATTCATTCTTCAAACTATTCTTCTATCAAAGAATATTTTTAAGAGTATGTATGAGATTCCAAGAAGTATCTGGAACATTCCCTCGCGCGTATTCAAAATCATTCTTAAACTTTATATCTAATATGATTCGTAGTATTATGTTGCCGGCCAGTAAAGGATTTACCTGTGCGGATACAAAGAAACAAGCTGCGCAAATCATTGAAGAAAAAACAAACGAAATATTTAGACTATTCCCATTCTTTGTTAATGAACTTAATATTAGCGATGTGGATAAGGCTAAAAAGAAATATGGTAACTTTGGTTCAGACTATGCCGAACTTGAATTAAAGAACGGTAGTCATATGGACATTGTTGCTACAAGTAATGCTGCCCGTGGTGGACGTAGACACTGGGGTACTCTTGAAGAGTTTGCGCTAATGAATGGGGACGAAGTAAACGAAATTATTATCCCATTAATGAACGTAGACCGTAGAACTGTGGCAGGTATTGTTAATCCAACAGAACCACATGCGCAACAAACTATGATTACTACTGCAGGATATCGTGGAACTTACGCTCATGATAGAACATTAGAAACTTTAGTTGATATGGCAGTAGATCCAAATAAAGCATTTTGTTTTGGTGGAGATTTTAGAATACCAGTAATGCATAGTTTATTATCTCCTGACAAGGTTCAGGAAAAATTAAAAAACTCGTCTTACAAACTTGAATCATTCTTGCGTGAGTATATGTCAGTGTGGTCAGGAGGAAGTGAAGACAGTTATTATTCTTATGAATTAATTTCTCAATGTAGAAAATTAGTTAGACCAGAATTTAAACCAGAAGCGGGATTTAAAGATGGCTTTTATATAATGGCAGTCGACGTTGCGAGATTTGAAGGCGACCAAACTGTAGCATTAGTATTTAAAGTTTATACTACTGGTGAAAGATATAAGATACATTTAGTTAATATTAAATTGATGAATAGCACCCATTTCAAAAACCAAGCCATATACATTAAACAGATGGACTCCTTATTCAATTTTAAGGCAATCGTAATGGATATCAATGGTAATGGTGCTGGATTAGCGGATTATATGATTGAAGAACAAGAAGATCTACAAGGATATTATCAACCATACAGTTTTTTAAACAAAAATAAGTATTCTAACACAGAAAAACGCATTTCTGCACGAAAATTGTACGGAATTGAAGCAAATCGTCAATTTAATAGCCAATGTTTTACAAATGCACACCTCATTTTGAGTTTAAAACGTGTTTCATTACTAATAAATGAGCGACAAGCGCGCAGATATTTTGGAAAATACAAGTCTTGGAACAAAATGGACCCCGTTAAACAGGCAAATAAGCTAATTCCTTATAGTCAAACTACAAAACTTCAAGACCAATTATCCAACTTAAAGGCGGGCTTAGATACTAATAGCACAATCGTGTTAACCAAAATCAAAAATAGTACACGAAAGGACTTGGTGTCTGCGTTCGTGTATGGGCTTTATTATATTAATGAAGTCGAAGAGCAAGATAAGAAAAATCGTAACAGAGATTTCTCTAAAGCTCAATTTAGTTTTTTAAATTAAAAGGAGGTGAACAAACGTGGACAATAAAGATTTAAGTAATTACACAGTAGGTAAGTTAAGTGAATTCAGATCTTCTATTTCAAAAATGGGAACTACTGTCGCTAATGGGAACGTTATTCTAGATCCTAAAAGAAGACGTGAACCCAGACTTAGTATTGAAGAAATCGTAAAAACTCCATACAACGATAAAAATGCATGGCGTATTTATTCTCGTATTTTTTACGGTGATTCTTTATACCGTAGAATGTTAAAATATCTTTCTACACTATTATATAATCATTATATGATTTCTCCTGTATTAGATAGCGAAAAGAAACCAAATAAGAAGAAATTAATGAATGATTATAACGCAGTATTAAGAGCATTAGATGAAGATTTAACAGTAGAACAATTAACTAGCAAAGTTTTATTAGACTTATTAGTTGAAGGTGAAGTATTCTATTTCTTAGAAGAATATAAGAAAGGTGCATCTTATTACTATAAGCCAATCAAATTACCTACAGATTATTGTAAAATGATCGGAACAGCAGGAACACCATCTATCAATATTTTTGCTGTTGATTTAACTTTTATTGACACAGTAATGGCTGATTTATTAGCCAAGAACATTTTAACTCAAGAGGAAATATTAAAACAATATCCTAGAGACTTGAGAAACGCTTATTTAAACTACAAGCACAAGAAAGGAACTCAATGGTATGTAGTACCAGCTAACAACGGTATAGCTTTCACTACTGAAGATGGTAGACCACCATTCGCATATTTAGTTAAGACTTTAGCTCGTATCGATAAGTTCGAAGGACTAAGAGATGATTATATCGCTACTAACTTAACAAAATTATTAGTACAAATTATCGACATCGACAAAGAAGGTAATCCTGAAGTAGATTTAGAAATGGCTGCTGAATTCCATAAGAATTTAAGAGAGGTAGCTGAGAAAAAATCTAATGTTGATGCAATTACAACTTTAGCAAAAGAAATCAATGTTTTATCATTAGGTGAAACTGGTGATGCTTCTAAAAACTATGAGTTCTTACAAACTTACTACGATCAATACTTTGATGATGCTGGAATTTCAGCAGAACTATTTAACTCAACTACAGGAAGTACATTAGAGTTTTCTGAAATTAAAGATGAAGCTTTTATGTACGATTTAAGAAAGCAAGTTGAAAATTGGTTTAATTATTTTTTAAGCACAATTTGTAATAAAAAAATTACTAAAAACACCAAATTTGTATTTTCTTATTTACAGACATCCTATAAGAATAGAGAGAAAATGATAGATAGTTATCTTAAAGGTGCTCAATACGGTTTTAGTAAAATAGCGCCACAGATTGCTATGGGAGTTAAACAACGCTACATTGAATCTCTTACTTATTTTGAAAATGAGGTCTTAAATTTAGATGAGAAACTTGTTCCCCTACAAAGTTCACATACTCAAAGCGGTAAAAACGATAGCAAAGCTGCCGAGGGAGTTAAACCTACAGAAAAAGACAGTGATGTAGGAACTAAGACAAATGGAAGACCGGCTGTTGCAGAAGATGAGAAAAAAGATTCAACTATAGCTAAGGATGCGAGTAAATAGGAGGGAGCTACAATGAACGAATTACGCAAGTATGCTACCTTTTCAGTTGACTTAATGGGGAAACCTATTAAGGTTAACAGTATGTTTTCTCTAGGAAGAGCACGTATCTTTTATATGGGAACTAATCCCAATCGTTCTATTATTGAAGGCGAAGCAGCTTATAATTTAGCAGCTTCAATACCAGGTACTCCAATTATCGGGTTATATAATTATGATACTGAAGATTTTGAAGGACATGGTGAAGGACAATCCGCTTTTGGTTTTGTACCTTTAATGCCTAATCCTACATGGGTTAAAATAGATGAAAACGGTAAAGAACGTGAGTATCTTGAAGTAGATGTAGTTGTTTGGGACGGACGTTTTGAGGAAGCAAAAAACATTCTAAG
>JAEIGA010005129.1_pt1 | contig 20106 bp, 16 predicted proteins | sample 9270691 | NCBI WGS metagenome assembly JAEIGA01 (sample SAMN17057246, study PRJNA624740) | gut metagenome | biome: biome; isolation source: fecal sample | host: Bos grunniens | place: China: Xizang | collected 2019 | reverse complement strand
CCATTAGGCCCTGTTATAACAAGAAATTTGCCGTCTTCTACAGTGAGAGAAATATCTTTTATAATATCCTTCTCACCTTTTTCGTCGACAACATTAAAAGAAATATGCTTTAATTCTAACATAAGAGTCTCCGCTGAAATTAAGTATTTTAAGTAATCCAATTAACATAATTACTCATATTAAATTATATACAAGTAATAATATTTATTCAAGTGTTTTTGAAAAATCCTTGTTATAGTTATTTTTTTATGATATATTAATACTGATAAAATATTTTTCTGGAGGGTTCTTATGAGAAGAATTGGCGGAGACTATGAAAAAGATTTATCTCGTGAAACACTTGAAACTATTTTAAAAGATGCGGTTATGGGTGTCGCTATTGTTTCGCCTCATCCCGATGGAGTGAGGCTTGATTATACAAATGATGGCTTCTTTTCAGTTTTTGGCTATACGAGAGACGAGTATGAGGAGCTTAATCCGGAAGTTAGAATGAATCTTTTTAATCAGGCTGATTTTATTGATATTGTTTCTAAAGTGAATACGCAGTATGAGCCCGGTGAAATTATAGAATTTGAAACAAGAATAAACAAAAAAGGCGGGGAAAAGGCGTGGGCGCTTATTTCTACACGCAAACCAAGAAATGTATCAAGAGAAGATTTGGTTTTTATTTGTAATATCATTGACATCACAAATATGAAAAAACTTCAGATGCAACTTGAAGAGGAAAAGGAAAGATATGAAATAGTTGAAGAAATTTCCGATAATATGCTTTTCAACTATGATGTTGTTGCTGATGTTTTTGAGTGTGCAGCAAAGAATATACGTGGTGTAAGTTCAAGAACAAAAATTGAAAATGCAATAGAGAACTTTACATATGGTGATATTATTGACCATAGAGATGTGCCATTGTTTATTGAGGCACTAAGTAATGCATTATCAGGCAAAAAAATCAATGTTTTTGATGCTCGTATTACGAATAGCCATGGTGATGGCGTTTGGCACAGAATTAAATTTGCTGTTATTTATAACGAAACGGGAAATGCTACAAGATTTGTTGGCACAATTACCGATGTTGATAAGGAGAAGAAAGAAAGAACAAGGCTTATATCTCAGGCTGAAACCGACCAGCTTACAGGCTTTCTTAACAAACTGTCAACAAGCCTTAAGGTTTCTGAAATCCTTAAATCAGACCCTGATAATGTAGGTGCGTTATTGTTTGTTGATATTGATGACTTCAAAAAGCTCAACGATACATATGGCCACCACGAAGGTGATGATTTCCTTCGCCAGTTTTCAGGTAAGCTTTCCATACGCTTCGGTGCTAACGATACGTTAGGCAGAGTCGGTGGCGAGGAATTTGTTGTGTTTATAAGCGGCGAAGCGGACGATGAAGAAACTATCTGTCGTAAGGCAGAGGCATCGGCTGAGGATGTTTTACGCATTTGTCGTAGCATAAGGTTAGAGAATATTCCTGATAAAGAAATGACATGCAGTGTTGGTGTTGCTGTTTATAAAAAAGATGGCGAAACATACGCTGAACTTTACGAAAAAGCAGATATGGCTATGTACAGCGTAAAGAAGAGCGGTAAAAATAATTACGCTTTTGCAGAATAATTTTGAAAGGGAGCTTTCAATTGTCCGGAATAATAGATTATATCAAAGATAAAAAGGTTCTTATTCTCGGCTTTGGCAGAGAGGGGAAATCTACTTACAACTATATAAGAAAGCATCTGCCGGAAAAAGAACTTACTATCGGGGATATGAATAAGCCTCAGATAGATGACAGTAACGTAAGTCTTATTTATGACGATGATTATCTTGAACATTTAAGGGAATTTGATATTGTTTTCAAAAGCCCCGGAATTGCGTTCCTTGAAGACAATATGTACCCCGAAACAACTGAAATAACCTGCCAGACAGATATGTTTTTAAGATTCTGTAAACCAACTGTTGTAGGCATTACAGGTTCGAAGGGTAAAACAACAACATCTACGCTTATTTACGAAATTCTCAGAGCAGGTGGCGTAAATACTTGCCTTATCGGTAATATAGGTGTACCTGTGTTTGAGAAAGCGGACGAGGGCGAAGATTTAGTTGCAGTTATTGAAATGTCCTCTCACCAGTTGGAGTTTACAACTGCAAGTCCTCGCGTTGCGGTACTTGTTAATATTTATCAGGAGCATCTTGACCATTACAAAACAGGTTTTGAAGGATATGTTAATGCTAAGCTCAATATTGCTCGTTATCAGAAGCCGGGTGATAGGGTTATCTATAATCCCGAACAGAATTTAACCGGTGTTGTTGATTGGGATGAGGTTATTGTTGATGGTAACGGAAAACCTGTAACCTTTACCGATGCTCAGAATGATGAATTTGTTAATGAGCTATGGAAATCTACGGAGCATCTTAAAGGCGAACATAACCGTCAGGATATTGCATATGCTCTTGCGGCTGCCCGTGTTTTCGGTGTAAGTGATGATGCAGCAAGGCAAGCAATAAAAGGCTTTGGCGGTATTGAACACAGAATGGAATATGTTGGCGATTTCGATGGTGTTAAATACTACAACGATAGTATTGCTACTATTCCCACTGCTGTTATGGGCGCTGTGAAGGCTCTCGGTAACGTGGATACACTTCTTTTTGGTGGTCTTGACAGGGGAATAGATTATAAGGATTTTATAGATTTCCTTAATACATCAGATGTGAATAATCTTGTTGGCCTTCCTGAAACAGGACATAACATTATTGCTGAACTGAGAAAAATGGGTTGCAATAAAAATATGTTCTGTGCTGAGGATATGGCGGATGCAGTTTCAATTTGCAATGAATGTACCGAAAAAGGCATGTCATGCCTTTTCTCGCCTGCGGCAGCAAGCTATAATTTCTACAAGAATTTTGAGGAAAAGGGTAAGCATTTCAAGAAACTTGTGAATGAATTGACAAATTGATTTAGTAGGTATATAATATAGTTTACAGAATTTGTTAAAACAAAGGGAGATTATTATGAAAAAACTCTTAGCAATTGTTTTAGCTGTTGTTATGACTTTCTCTGTAGCAAGCATTGGTTTCGCAAGCTATAAGAGTGATGCGCAGTTAAGATTTGATGAAAACGGTAAGTTCAAGATTCTTGTTCTTGCTGACGTACAGACAGACTATCCTATGCAGGATGAAATGATTTTCTTCATGGAAGAAGCAATCCGTGCATCAAAGCCTGATCTTATTGTTTTCACAGGCGATAATGTTAATAACGACGACAAGAGAACATACGCGCAGATGCTTGCTCCTTGTATTGAAGCAGGTGTTCCTTACACAATGGTTTTAGGTAACCATGACCAGGAAAATTCTGGCGGTATGACAAGAGAAGAAATTGTTGCTGAATATCAGAAATATGAAGGCTTCCTCGGTTACGATGCAGATCCTTCAATACATGGTGCTGGTACACATAACCTTCCTATTCTTTCAAGCGATGGTTCAAAGCTTGCTTTCAACCTTTGGATGTTCGACTGTGGCGACTATGTACGCACTTCAGGTGGTGAATGGCTCGGTTATGACTGGGTTCGTGAAGACCAGATTGAGTGGTATAACAAGGTTCGCGATGAAATGACTGCTGAAAACGGCGGTGAGGTTGTTCCTTCTATTGCCTTCCAGCACATTATTCCTCAGGAGCCTTGCGAAAAGATTTTCCTTCCTTCAGAGGTTAAGCTTGGTGAAGCAACAATGAACTTCCAGGACGGAACAATATATTCTTTTATCCCTGATATGACACAGTACGATGGCTACCTTTTTGAGAGATGCTGTCCAAGTTACGGCAATGATGGTCAGTGGGATGCTATGGTAGCAGGTGGCGATGTTCTTGGTCTTGTTTGCGGCCATGACCACGTTAACGGATTTATTGCAACTTGTGATGGTATTGATATGATTATGGCACCAGGTTGCACATATGACTCATATTACAACAACTTCATTCAGGGTGCTCGCGTAATTGAGCTTGATGAAAGCAACACATGGGAATATTCAACATACCTTCTTACAGCTAACGAGCTTGCTCAGAATCCTGAATCTAACCTTGGCCACCACGGCGGAGACAGAAACGAGTTCAGTTACACATTCAACTACTATTTTGAGAAAATTTTTGGCTTCCTTCTTAACATTTTCAGAAATATGTTAGGCGGCATTGTAGTTGAATAATTAAATAATTATAATTCGCATATATGCAGAATGCAAAAATTCTGCATATATGCATTTTTTATGCATAAATTTTGCATATATACAATTATAATACAAAGATTCCTCGTGGTGTTATTTTTGTTCGTTTGCCACAAAACAACCAAAAAACACGTGCATTTATTGCAGTTTTGTGGCATTTTACAGAAAAAATCCACAAATAAAAATATTTGAATAAAAGTATTGACATTTTTTGTGCGAAGGTGTATAACTATGCATATCGAATGAATATTTTTTCAGAAATCAATATCTCGTTACGGAGGAAATAAATTATGGATAAGAAAAACATCAAAAAAGTAGTTCTCGCTTACTCAGGCGGTCTTGACACATCAATCATTATTCCTTGGCTTAAGGAAAACTACAATAACTGTGAAGTTATCGCAGTATCAGGTAACGTTGGTCAGGCAAGCGAGCTTGAGGGACTTGAAGAGAAGGCTATCAAAACAGGCGCTTCAAAAATTTACATCGAAGACCTTACAAAGGAGTTCCTTGAAGATTACGTTTTCCCGGGTCTTAAGGCAGGCGCAATTTATGAAGAATATCTTCTCGGTACAGCATTTGCTCGTCCACCAATCGCAAAGAGAATTGCAGAAATTGCAATTGCTGAAGGCGCAGACGCTATCTGCCACGGTTGCACAGGTAAGGGTAACGACCAGGTGAGATTCGAGCTTGCTATTAAAGCTTTTGCACCTGATATGCCAATCATTGCTCCTTGGAGAGAATGGGATATTAAATCTCGTGAAGAAGAAATCGAATATGCAGAGGCACACAATGTTCCTCTTAAGATAAACAGAGAAACCAACTACTCAAAGGATAAAAACATCTGGCACCTTTCACACGAAGGACTTGACCTTGAAGACCCAATGAACGAACCTCTTTACAATAAAGAAGGCTTCCTTGAAATGGGTGTTTCTCCTGAAATGGCTCCTGATAAGCCAACATATGTTACAATCCATTTCGAAAAAGGTGTTCCAACAGCAGTTGATGGCGTTGAAATGGGCGCAGTTGAGCTTGTTACAAAGCTTAATGAGCTTGGTGGCGCAAACGGTATCGGTCTTCTTGATATCGTTGAAAACAGACTTGTTGGTATGAAATGCCGTGGCGTATATGAAACACCAGGTGGTGCAATTCTCTACAAGGCACATTCAGTTCTTGAAAGCATATGCCTTGATAAAGAAACAGCACACTACAAAGCAATTGTTGCTCAGAAGTTTGCAGAGCTTATCTACAACGCCCAGTGGTACACACCTCTTGTAAAGGCTATCCTTGCATTTGTTGATTCAACTCAGGAAACAGTAACAGGTGATGTTAAGCTTAAGCTTTACAAGGGTAACATGATTAACGCAGGCGTTTGCTCACCATACTCACTTTATGATGCAGATATGGCAACATTTGACGAGGATGAGGTTTACGACCAGACAGATTCAGCAGGCTTCATTAACCTTTATGGTCTTCCAATCAAGGTTATGGCTAAAATGAAAGAGAAAAACGGCTTAGATAAATAATTTTAAATTTACGAATCTTTTGCACATTCGAAATAATCGGATGTGCAAAAGTAATTTTGAAAGGGTAATTTACTATGGATAAAATGTGGGCAGGCAGGTTTACAAAAGCTCTTGATAAGGAAGCTGATGATTTTAATTCATCTCTCCATTTCGACTGCAAAATGTACTGCCAGGATGTTCAGGGCTCAATTGCACACGCGCAGATGCTTGCAAAGCAGGGTATAATCACACAGAATGACTGCGAAGAAATCATAGACGGTCTTTCAGGAATTCTTGACGATATTATTGAGGGCAAACTCACTTTTGATAGCGATGCAGAAGATATTCATATGTTTATCGAAAGTGAGCTTACTGCACGGAAGGGTGATGTTGGCAAACGTCTTCACACAGCAAGAAGCCGTAATGACCAGGTTGCAGTTGATATAAGGCTTTATCTTCGTGATGAAGCCCAAAAGGTTAATGACCTTATCTATTCTCTTGTTGAGGTTATCCGCGATAAGGCAGCCGAGAATCAGAATGCTATTCTTCCCGGTTACACACATCTTCAGAGAGCTCAACCTATTACTTTTGCTCACCATCTTTTAGCTTATGCTCAGATGTTTATCCGCGATGCAGGCAGACTTTCTGATGCGGTTAAGAGAATGAATTATTCTCCGCTTGGTTCATGTGCTCTTTCAGGTACAACATACGATACAGACAGAGAGTTTGAAGCAGAAAAGCTTGGTTTCTATGGCATAATGCAGAACAGTATTGATGGCGTTTCAGACAGAGACTTCTGCGTTGAGCTTATGAGTGCATTTTCAATAATTATGATGCACCTTTCAAGATTTTCTGAGGAAATTATTCTCTGGAGCTCATGGGAATTCAAGTTTGTTGAGCTTGATGATTCATATACTACAGGCTCGTCAATTATGCCTCAGAAGAAAAATCCTGATATGGCAGAGCTTGTAAGAGGTAAAACAGGCAGGGTTTACGGCGACCTTTTTGCTCTTCTTACATCTCTTAAGGGTATTCCTCTTGCATATAATAAAGATATGCAGGAAGATAAAGAAGCTATTTTTGACAGCATCGAAACAGTTGAAAAATGCCTTAGCATTTTCGCACCAATGGTTGCAACAATGACTGTTCTTAAAGACAATATGTACTCTGCAGCGCAGAAGGGCTTTATAAATGCTACAGACCTTGCAGATTACCTTGTTAAAAAGGGTATGCCCTTCAGAACTGCATACAAAATTGTTGGACAGACTGTTGGCGAATGTATTGAGAAAAACAAGGTTCTTGAAACACTTACATTAGAGGAATATAAAGCTCACAGTGAGTTGTTTGAAGAAGACTTATATAACGAAATTTCTCTTGAGACCTGTATTTCAAAAAGAATTTCTGCAGGCTCAACAGGATATAAATCAGTTGAAAAACAGATTGAATTTGTAACGGAGTTTTTAAATGGCAAACAAGAAAGTATTTATTGATGGCAAAGCAGGTACAACAGGCCTGAGAATATATGAAAGATTAGAATCCTTTCAGGGCATAGAGCTTATTTCTTTAAGTGAAGAAAAAAGAAAAGACCCTCAGGCACGAAAGGAAGCGCTCAATGAAGCGGATATTGCTTTTCTTTGCCTTCCTGACGATGCAGCAAGAGAGTCAGTTTCACTTATAGAAAACGACAGCACAGTCGTTATAGATACATCAACTGCTCATCGAACACTTGATGATTGGGCATATGGCTTTGCAGAATTATCCTCTGCTCACAGAGAAAAGATAAAAAACTCAAAGCGTATTGCGGTGCCCGGTTGCCATGCAAGCGGATTTATAGCCCTTGTATATCCTCTTATTGAAGCAGGCGCACTCGATGGTAGCGAAAATCTTTCTTGCTTCTCTCTTACAGGCTATAGCGGTGGCGGTAAAAAAATGATTGCAGAGTATGAGGAGGTGCCTGATGAGCTTTTATGTGCTCCCAGACAATATGGTCTTACACAGAACCATAAGCATCTAAAAGAAATGGTGAAAATATCAGGTCTTAAAAATGCTCCTGCATTTTGCCCCGTTGTAAGTAATTTCTATTCAGGAATGGAAGTTACAGTGCCTGTTTTTAAATCTGATTTGAAAAACGGCTTTGATATAGAAAAAATCAAAGAGCTTTATAAGGATAAATATAACAGTCCTCTTGTTTCTTACTGCGATGATAGTGAAGAAGGCTTCCTTTCTGCAGGAATTCTTTCACGTAAGGATTCAATGATTGTTTCAGTTTTCGGTAATGAGGACAGAATTCTTCTTGTTGCACGTTATGATAACCTTGGTAAGGGTGCTTCAGGTGCAGCAGTTGAGTGTCTTAACATTGTTCTCGGTAATGAAGATACATACGGACTTGATATATAGGAGTTATTTATGAACATAATCGGTGGCGGTATTTGTGCCGCAAAGGGATTTACTGCAGGCGGTGTGCATTGCGGTATAAGAAAAAATAAATCAAAAAGAGATTTAGCTTTAATTTTCAGCGAAATTAAAGCTAACGCTGCAGCAGTTTATACTACAAACATTGTAAAAGGTGCGCCTCTTGTCGTTACAAAAATGAATCTTATGGACGGTAAGGCTCAAGCAGTTATCTGCAATAGCGGTAACGCAAACACATGTAACGCAAACGGCATTGAAATTGCTCAAAAAATGGCTCAGCTTACTGCCAAGACAATGAATATTTCTGCAGAGGATGTCGTTGTTGCATCAACAGGTGTTATAGGTCAGCCTCTTGATATTGCACCAATTGAGAATGCAATGGGTAGCTTAAAAGCATCACTCGGCAACAACAGTCTTGATGCTGCTGAAGGTATTATGACTACTGATACAGTTGTTAAGGAGGTTGCAGTTTCTTTTGAAATTGGTGGCGTTGAGTGTAAAATAGGCGGTATTGCAAAGGGCTCAGGAATGATTCACCCCAATATGGCAACTATGCTTGTTTTTATCACTACTGACTGTGCAATTTCTTCCCAGATGCTTCAGAAAGCGCTTTCAAGCGATATTCAGAACACCTTTAATATGGTAAGCGTTGATGGCGATACATCAACAAACGATATGGTTACAGTTCTTGCAAATGGCATGGCAGGTAACAAGGAAATTACCGGTGACGGTGAAGATTTCAATACATTTATGATGGCCCTTAACACAGTTACAGTTCACCTTTGCAGAATGATAGCAGGCGATGGTGAAGGTGCTACAAAGCTTCTTGAATGTAAGGTTACAGGCGCAATAGACGAAAAGAATGCAAAAATCATTGCAAAAAGCGTTATTTGTTCTTCTCTTACAAAAGCGGCAATGTTCGGTGCAGATGCTAACTGGGGCAGAGTGCTTTGTGCAATAGGCTACAGCGGTGCAGAGGTTGATGTTAATAAGGTGGATGTTTCCTTTACATCATCTAAAGGCACAATTCCTGTTTGTGTAAATGGTGCAGGTATTGATTTCTCCGAAGAAATTGCAAAAGAAATTCTTCTTGAAAAAGAAATTACAATAAATATTGAGCTTAATTCAGGTGAAGGCAACGCTACTGCTTGGGGTTGCGACCTTACATATGAATATGTAAAAATAAACGGTGATTACAGAACCTGAGGTGGAGTATGGAACTTTCAAATCTTCAGCGCGCAGAGGTTATAACTCAGGCGCTTCCTTATATTCAGAAATATCATAATAAAATAATCGTTATCAAATATGGCGGAAACGCTATGATAAGCGAAGATCTTAAAATGCAGGTTATGGAGGATATTGTTCTTCTTTCACTTATTGGTGTAAAGCCTGTTCTTGTTCATGGTGGCGGTCCTGAAATTTCAGAGATGCTTAAAAGAGTTGGCAAGGAAAGTGTATTTGTTGATGGACTTCGTGTTACCGATAAGGAAACTGCAGAAATTGTGCAGATGGTTCTTGCAGGTAAAATCAATAAGCATCTTGTTAACCTTTTAGGTGAATTCGGTGGCTCTGCTATTGGTATTTCAGGTATTGATGCTCATCTTATTGAGGCTGAGGTTAAAGATGAAAGATTAGGCTTCGTAGGTGAAGTAACAAATGTTAATGTTCAGCCTATTCTTGACCTTCTTGAAAAAGAGTATATTCCTGTTGTTTCAACTGTTGGTTGCGATAACGAGGGCAATGCCTACAATATTAACGCTGATACTGCCGCATCATTTATTGCAGGCGCTCTTAGAGCAGAACGCCTTATTACAATGACTGATATACCTGGTATTCTCCGCGATGTTAACGACCCTGATTCAATTATCAAAAAGGTAAATACGGACGAGGCTCGCCAGCTTTTTGCAGACGGTGTTATTTCAGGCGGTATGATTCCTAAGGTTCAGTGTTGTATTGATGCTATTGAAATGGGTGTTAATAAAGTTACTATTCTTGACGGCAGAGTTCCTCATGCAGTTCTTCTTGAGCTCCTTACAGATGAGGGGGCCGGTACAATGGTTAAAGGGGTAGAGTGATGAGCACTAAAGAACTTGATTCACAATATATAGCAAATACTTATGCCCGCTTTCCTATTGAGCTTGTGTCAGGTAAAGGCAGTAAGCTTTATGATAGCGAGGGCAAAGAATATATCGACATGGGTACAGGTATAGGTGTAAGCATATTCGGTGTAGGCGATGAAGAGTGGGTTAAAGCTACTACAGAGCAGCTTACAAAGCTTCAGCATACATCTAACCTTTACTATACATCTCCTTGCGCTCAGCTTGCAAAGCTTCTTTGCGAAAAGACAGGCGCAAAAAAAGTTTTCTTTTCAAACTCAGGTGCAGAAGCAAATGAGTGCGCAATTAAAGCTGCGAGAAAATATGCAGCAGATAAAAAGGGTGTAGAGTATAATAAAATAATTACTCTTAATAACTCTTTCCATGGTAGAACAATTACAACCCTTGCTGCAACAGGTCAGGAAACATTCCATAAGGATTTTCTCCCATTAACAGAAGGCTTTCTTTATGCAGATGCAGGGGATATTGACACAATAAAGAAATATATTGCAGAAGAAAAAGTTGCCGCAGTTATGATAGAAACTGTTCAGGGTGAGGGTGGCGTTGTTCCTCTTTCTCAGAATTTTGTTTCAGCTCTTTCAGAAATTTGCAAGGAAAACGACGTTCTCCTTGTTGTTGACGAGGTGCAGACAGGTAATGGCAGAACAGGTGCTCTTTACGGATATATGAAATTTGGTGTAGAGCCTGATATTGTTTCAACTGCTAAGGGTCTTGGCGGTGGTCTTCCTATAGGTGCCACAATGCTGTTCGAAAAGGCAGAAAATGTATTTGCTCCCGGTTCTCATGGCTCAACCTTTGGTGGTAATCCTGTAGCAGCTGCAGGCGCTTTGAATATTATAAGCCGTCTTGACGAAGAATTTTTGAACGAGGTTGAGAAAAAGAATGATTATATAATTTCTGAGCTTTCAGCTTGCGAAGGCGTTAAGGGTATTACAGGCCTTGGTCTTATGCTTGGCGTTGAAACAGTTAAGGATGTTAACGAGGTTCTTAAAGCTTGTCAGGAAAACGGTGTGCTTCCCATTAAAGCAAAAAACAAGCTTCGTCTTCTTCCTCCTCTTAATATTTCTTATGAGGATTTGGAAAAGGCTATTGAGATAATAAAAAATGCATGTGTATGAGGTGAAATAAAATGAATCTTAAAGGTCGCGATTATTTAAAGCTTCTTGATTTTACAAGCGAGGAAATTGAGTATCTTATAAACCTTGCCGCTGATTTAAAAGAAAAGAAAAAAGCAGGTATACCTCACGACAATCTTAAGGGTAAAAATATTGCTCTTATTTTTGAAAAAACAAGCACCCGTACCCGTTGCAGCTTTGAGGTTGCCGCAAGAGATTTGGGAATGGGCGTAACATACCTTGACCCATCTGCTTCTCAGATAGGCAGAAAAGAAAGTATTGCAGATACTGCAAGAGTATTAAGCTCTATGTATGACGGTATTGAGTACCGCGGTCATGGTCAGGAAGTTGTTGAGGAATTGGCTAAATATTCAAGTGTGCCTGTTTGGAATGGTTTAACAAACGAATTTCACCCAACACAGATTCTTGCAGACTTTCTTACAATCAAGGAACATTTCGGATACCTTAAAGGTATAAATTTTGTTTATATGGGCGATGCAAGATATAATATGGGTAATTCCCTTATGGTAGGTTGTGCAAAGATGGGACTTAACTTTACTGCTTGCGCTCCTGAGAAATATTTCCCTGATTCAGCACTTGTTGATGAATGTAAAAAAATAGCTAAAGAAAGTGGCGCTACTCTTAAGTTTGAAGAGGATCCGATTAAAGCAACAAAAAATGCAGACGTTATTTATACTGATGTTTGGGTATCAATGGGTGAGCCTGAGCTTGTGTGGGCAGAAAGAATCAACGAGCTTTCACCATATCAGGTTAATGTAAATCTTATGGAAAATGCAGGCGAAAATGCAATTTTCATGCACTGTCTGCCTGCATACCATGATAAGAAAACAGAAATCGGTAAGCGTATGTGTGAAAAATTCAACCGCGACGCTATGGAAGTTACTGACGATGTTTTTGAAAGTGAACAATCAGTTGTTTTCCAGGAAGCAGAAAACAGAATGCATACAATAAAGGCTGTTATGTATGCAACTCTGTAATAGTATCTTCAGGAGAAACTATTTTTACGAAGTTACTGTTTTTATAAAATTCAAGAATTTCTTGGCAAAACCATTCAGGTGCACCGTAGTTTACAAGAACTGCGGTGCTCTTTTTTTCTAACCCGCAGAACTCGCAGAAAGAGCGAATGTTAAAAACTTTGTTGAGAATTTCTTTATCGTGTTTGTAAAGGGGTAGGGTAAAGGTAAGCTCTTCAAGGCGCCATACTATCATTTTAAATATAAATAAAAACAGCAAGGCAATAACACCCCAAAGACTAAGTGCAAAAATTATAATATCGTTAATCATAAAAATACCTCCCGCAGTATAATATGCGGAAGGTATGTACAGAGTAAAAAACAAGGCTTGCTGTAATAGCAAGCCTTGAATCATAGGTTGTTTAATTATTTGATAAGGTCGTATGTTTTGATTGCTTCAGGGAAATCCTTTTCTGTAAGGAATCTGCCTTCAGCAAAATCTCTTGCGTAGAAGATAACCTGATCGTCTGTAACCTCAACATAAACGCCTGTACCTGGGTTGTTATATGTTCCGTCTTTGTTGTCGATACCAACAGATGGAACGTTAATGCCCTGTACGTTGTTTTCTTTATCTATAGTCTGATATGTGTAATAACCGAAGCCTGTGTGAAGATGGCCTGTAATAAAGAATACATTTTCGTAAGATGTGATAATATCATAGATTTCGTTGCTCTGGTTACCGATAGAGCCTGTGTAATCATAACCATCTTTATAGATGTATTCCGGGAGACCTTTGGTTGGCTCGCTATTTGCTGAACCCCAAGTGTTAGGGAGACCATGACCCTCTGCAAGAGGATAGTGGCAGATAACAAATACAGGGTCGCCGTTCTTTGTATACTCTTTAAGAGAAAGGTTAAGCCACTGAAGCTGCTCGCTGCTGATGAATGCATCTTCAAAGTTTGCTTCATCTGAACCAATAACTAAGAACTTATAACCATTAACGTCATATTCATAGTGAAGCTCTGTTTTGTGGTTCTCTTCAGCATTGAACTGATTCATAAAACCGGTAAAGGTTTCAACACACTGATCATACTCACGAAGACGGATATCGTGGTTACCTGCAGCCATAATAAAGTGCTTAGCAGGAATATCTCTGATATCTTCTGCAACTCGGTCAAACTCTGACTGAAGTCCGTTTTCTGCGATATCACCTGCGATGATGAATGCATCAAGATTAATCTGAGAGTTTACTAAATCCTGACTTGCTTCGATAAGGCTTGCTTCACGTGAAGGGTTGTAGCTGCAAACTTGAGGGTCGCCGGTAACAACAAATTTAAGGGTAGCATCATCATTCATCTGTCTGATAAGGTCTGTTGTGCCTGGAGTGGCAATTGAGCCTATGGACATAAGGAATGACATAAGAAGAGTCATAAGTTCAAAAAAGAATTTTTCTAAACCTACCATTTTTTACACAACCTTTTTAATCATAAATTTTTAGTATTATACCACTTATGGTAAAAATAGTCAACTAAAAATTGTGTGGGAATATTTTATTTATATTGTGTTGAAAAAAGATAATATATATGGTATCATTTCTTTGAATTATGTAATAAAGGGGAAACTCATTGTTATGGAAAGATTATATACAAGATGGGGTAAGGAGCTTAACAAAGACCTTCCTTTAAATGATTATCCAAGACCACAGCTTAAACGCAACAGTTTTATTAACCTTAATGGTGAATGGAACTACGCTATTTACGATGAATATAAAAAGTTTGGAGGCTATCAGGGCAAAATTGTTGTGCCTTTCAGCCCTGAATGTATTTTGAGTGGCGTTGAAAAATTAGTTGAACCAACAGACGTTCTCTATTATCAGCGTTATTTTGATTTCAAAAGAACAAACCACAGAGTGCTTCTTCATTTTGGTGCAGTTGATTATGAATGCACAGTAACTCTTAATAATACTGTTATTGGTGAGCATAAGGGCGGTTATCTTCCTTTTACATTCGATATTACCGCTTACGTGCTTGATGGCGAAAATGATTTAAGACTTGCGGTTAAGGATCCAACCAATACCGGTACTCAGGCAAGAGGCAAGCAGACCTTTAAAAGAGGCGGTATCTGGTACACACCTCAGTCAGGTATCTGGCAGACAGTGTGGATTGAAGAGGTTCCTCAGAACTATATTAAATCAATAAAGCTTACTCCTGATATTGATAGAGACGAGCTTAATATTGAGGTTAACTATACAGGCTCTCTTTCTGATGATATGGCGGCAATTGCTCTTGATAACGGAGAGGTTCTTGCAGGCTGCAAGCTTGAAAACGGAAAAGGTGTTCTTAAGCTTGAAAGCTACGAATGCTGGAGCCCTGAAAATCCTAAGCTTTATGACCTTAAAATAGTTGCGGGTAACGACCAGATTGAAAGCTATTTTGGTATGAGAAAGTTCAGCATCGGTAAGGATGAAAAAGGATTTTCACGTTATTTTCTTAATAATAAGCCATATTTCTTCAACGGCCTTCTTGACCAGGGCTATTGGAGCGACGGTATGTATACCGCTCCAAGCGACGAAGCTCTTATTTATGATATTCAGATAATGAAGGATTTAGGCTTCAATACATTGAGAAAGCATATTAAAATTGAGCCACTTCGTTGGTATTACCATTGCGACCGCCTTGGTATGATTTGTTGGCAGGATATGATAAACGGTGGCGGAGAATATAACTTCCTCGCTATTGGTACAATGCCTGCTCTTGCAATGATTTTCAATAACAAGCATGTAGGTAAAATTTCTGACGATAAGAGACACTACGGCTATTTTGCCAGAAAAGACCCTGCAGGCAGAGCTGAATATTTCGAAGAATCTGCAGAAATGATAGATTTACTTTATAATGTAACCTCTCTTGCATTGTGGACTCCTTTCAACGAGGCATGGGGTCAGTTCGACAGCGTTAAGGCTTGCGAATTCTACCGCGAAAAAGACCCAACAAGGCTTATTGACCACGCAAGCGGTTGGGTAGACCATGGTGCAGGTGATGCGAACAGCTTCCATATTTATTTCACACCATTCTTATTCCCTAAATACAATAAGGATGATGAGCGCCCTATAGCTCTTACAGAGTTTGGTGGTTACTCATACAAGATTGATGGTCATTCCTTCAACAAAAACAAATTCTTCGGCTACAGAAAATACTATTCTCAGGAAAAGTATGATGAGGCAGTAAGACATCTTTATGAAGACAGACTTTTGAAGTGCGTTAAAAATAAAGGTCTTTCAGCTCTGATTTATACTGAGGTTTCTGACGTTGAAGATGAATGTAATGGTCTTCTTACTTATGACCGCGAGATTGTGAAAATCACACCTGAGGTTATGAAAGAAATCAACGCTAAAATGAAATATTAATTAAACTGAGCCGAAACATTGTTTCGGCTTTGTTGTTAGAGAGGTCTATTCTATGGATGTTTTAAAGGTTAGTTCATATAAACAGAAAATGATAGAAAGTTTTCCTTTAGATTGCGAAATCAAGTCGGTTTCAATCAAAAATGAAAACGAGATTTATGCCGGCACCGATAAGGGTCTTAAAAGGCTTAAAGATGGTGTGTGGCAGGATTACTGCGACGATAAATTATATAGCATTGTTTATTGTGATGGTAAGGGCAGAGTGCTTGGTGCATTCGAAAATAAGGTTTACGTTATAACAGATAAGGGCGCAGAACTTCTTTTTGAGTTTATAAGTCAGGTTACAGATATTAAGTTTGATGAGAAGCTTTACGTTCTTACCGCTACCCACGTTTATATTGAAACAGAGGATGAAGATAAATTCTTCAACTTAGGCGGATTAGAGCAAGAAGGTTTGCATCTTGCAGTAGGTAGTGGCAGAGTTTGTGTTGCAGATAACAGATGTATTCAGCGTATGGAAGGCAAGCGCAGAACATGGCGTTGCATTTTCCCTGATCATAGCACAATGCCTAAAATTGATATTCAGTGTATTGCATTTGATAAAAACGGCTATCTTCTTGTTGGTGCAAAGGAAGGTCTGTTTATTTACGATTACAGAAGCGGTTGGTACTCAAAAGAGCTTATCAGCGCCTTGCCTGAAGAGAGTGTGCTTTCAATTTGCGTTTGCGATGATGGCAGCTTCCTTTTAGGTACAGATGCAGGTGCAATAATTATCAGAAACGGTATGAAAAAATACCTTCCTGCTACAAGATATGCTTACGATACAGATGTTACAGGCGTTACATATTTTAACGATTCTCTTTACACAGTATCAAAGGGTGGTATTAAGAGAATTTATGAGCAGGAAATGACCCTTGAAGATAAGGCATGGCATTTGTTCCGTGAAACAGAAAAATACTTCCCACGTAAGGAAGGCTATGTTACATGGATAAGCAAATTTGATGGCACAGATACATCCCACATTACCGATAACGACGGCTTGTGGACTCAGTGTTATATTGGTGCTCTTGCTATGTGCTATTCTTTAACTAAAAACGAAGAAGTTCTTAAAGCCGCAAGACGCTCAATGAACGCTATGCTTTTCTTAACAAGAGCTCCTGAAATAAAAGGCTTTACCGCTCGTGCGGTACGCTACCCTGATGAAGCAAATTGGGGTAAGGGTATTGATAAAACAGGCATAATCGGTCAGGAATGGCACCGTTCATCTGACGGCACATATGAGTGGCTTGGTGAAACCTCAAGCGACGAAATGACAGGCCACTATTTCGGCTTCTGCCTTTACTATGATTTATGCGCTACAGAAGAGGAAAAGGCTGAGATAAGAGATGCAGTATGTGCTATAACAGACCATATTCTTGAAAATGACGGTTATCTTATAGATTGCGACGGTAAGCCAACCTCATGGGCATGCTGGAATGAAACTGCTCTTAACACAGACAGTATGTGGACTTGGGAAAAGGGCGTGAACTCTCTTGAAATGCTTAACTTCCTTAAGGTTTCATACCATATGTCGGGAGACAAAAAATATCAGAGGAGATATGAGGAGCTTATCAAGGAGCACCATTTCCTTATAAATGCAGCTTTCCATAAGCGTGCTGACGGCCATACCTGCCATATTGACGACAACCTTGCAATGCTTAATGCAATGTGCATTTTAAGACTTGAAAAAGACCCTGCTATAAGACAATATCTTCTTATGGGTCTTGCTTCTCACTTTGATTACGAAAGAATTGAGGATAATCCATACTACGCATTTATTTACAGAGCTTTCACTCAGGCACCATGCGATATGGATTCGTGCGTGAAGCATTTGCAGGATTACCCATACGATATTAAAAACTGCCGTATGATTAACAGTAAGCGTAAGGATTATGAAATGACAGATGAATCTGTTTATTGGATAGGTACTCAGCAGCTTAAAAAGCCATTTGGTTGGGATGAAAGACCTTGGAATAAACTTGGTATAAATCCATTTGGTATAGATGGCGGAAGCCCTGACAGAAGTGATAATGGTATGTCGTATATCTTTATTTACTGGCTCGGAAGATTTTTAGGACTTATTGAATGATAGAAAAAGCGCTTGCTTCGGCAAGCGCTTTTTATTGTTGTTAAACCTATTGGAATTATATTTAGTTCATAGCGTCAACTATCAATTTTACGTGGTCGTAAACGTATTGGTTTGCATCGTCGCCGTGCTCGCCTATAATCTGTACTGTACCGTTGCCAACGATTATACCGTCGGCAGAGGTTTTGTATTTAACAGAAGAATATGCAGAGTTATTGCTTACTGCTACAACAACAGGTGTATCTGTAACAGATTTTATTATGTCAACAATCTGAGGAACATCTGTTATTGTTTTGCCGTCAAACGCTTTGTTTTTAGATGGTGCAAGCAAGTAAATGTAGCCTGTAGCATCTTTAGCGATTTCTTTGATTCTTTCTTCTGTTGATGGTACGATTATTGAAATAATGTCAACATCATATTTATCAGCAACATCCTTAACCTCGTTCTTTTCCTCGTAAGGCATATCCTGAACAATTATTCCGTCAACACCGCACTCCTTGCAACGAGCGAAAAATTTATTGTAGCCGTATTTAAAAAGTGTGTTAAGGTAAGCAACAAAAACTATGGGAAGAGAAACTGTTTTTGTAACATTCTTTACCATGTCAAAAACCATATCTGTTGTGCAACCGCCTTCCTGAGAGAGTGCACGTATATTTGCTTCCTGAATCATTTGTCCTTCAGCAACAGGGTCGGAGAAGGGGATGCCGATTTCAATAATTGCCGCACCGGCATTTGCCATTTCTGTTATATATTCTTCGGTTTTCTTTAATGTAGGGTCGCCTGCGGTTAAAAAGCCTAAAACTGCTTTTTTGCCGTCAAATGCAGATTTTATTTTACTCATGCAAATCAACTCCTCTGTAGCGTGCAATTGCGGCAACGTCCTTGTCGCCTCTGCCTGAAAGACAGCAGATAATTATATCATCCTTGCTCATTGTAGGTGCAATCTTCATAAGGTGAGCTACCGCATGAGAAGATTCGATAGCGGCAATAATACCTTCTGTTTTTGCTATATATTCAAAAGCATCTACTGCTTCGTCATCTGTAACAGGAGCATATTCTGCTCTGCCTATATCTTTAAGGTAAGCGTGCTCAGGGCCAACGCCAGGGTAGTCAAGACCTGCGGAAATTGAATAAACAGGAGCGATCTGACCATATTCATCCTGACAGAAATAAGATTTCATACCATGGAAAACGCCAACTGAGCCTGTTGCCATTGTTGCGGCAGTTTTATCTGTATCTGCACCAAGGCCTGCAGCCTCGCAACCAATAAGCTTAACGTCTTTATCGTTTATGAACTCATAGAACATTCCCATTGCGTTACTGCCACCGCCAACGCATGCCATAACTGCAGTTGGGAGTCTGCCTTCTTTTTCAAGAATCTGTGCCCTTGCTTCGCGGCTTATAACGCTCTGAAAATCTCGTACAATCATTGGGAATGGGTGAGGACCCATAACGGAGCCTATAACATAGAGAGTATCTTCAGTACGCTTTGCCCACTCGCCCATAGCCTCGTTAACAGCATCCTTAAGAGTCATTGTGCCGCTTTCAACAGCGTTTACCTTTGCGCCTAAAAGCTCCATTCTATAAACATTAAGAGCCTGACGGATAGTGTCCTCTTTACCCATAAAGATTTCACATTCAAGGCCTAAAAGAGCCGCCGCAGTTGCAGTTGCAACACCATGCTGGCCTGCTCCTGTTTCTGCAATGATTCTTGTTTTGCCCATTTTCTTTGCAAGAAGAGCCTGACCTAAAACGTTGTTGATTTTATGAGAGCCTGTGTGATTCAAATCCTCTCTCTTAAAATAAATCTTTGCTCCGCCAAGGTCCTTTGTCATCTTCTCTGCGTAGTAAAGAAGAGATGGTCTGCCTGCATATTCTTTTAATAATGTGTTTAATTCATCATTAAAATCCTTGTCGTTTTTATAAAATTCATAAGCCTCTTCAAGCTTGTGGATTTCATCCATAAGAATTTCGGGGATGTACTGCCCACCATGAATTCCGTATCTGCCTTTAGACATATAAAAGCCTCCTTGTTTTCGGTATGTGTTATGCCGAAAATAAAAAGTCCTCGACAATAACACTTGCTATTGTCAAGGACGATAAATCATAATTACCGCGGTGCCACCTTGATTTGTGTAGTACACACACTTTACAGAGTACTATCATACTCCCGGCTACTAACGTAAGCCAACACGTCTTGGAATACTCGGAAACCCTTTGACCAAGCCCTCAGCGGTCCATTTGATAAACTGCGT
>JAEIGA010005128.1_pt1 | contig 20106 bp, 22 predicted proteins | sample 9270691 | NCBI WGS metagenome assembly JAEIGA01 (sample SAMN17057246, study PRJNA624740) | gut metagenome | biome: biome; isolation source: fecal sample | host: Bos grunniens | place: China: Xizang | collected 2019 | reverse complement strand
GGTCTAAAGTGATTTTTCCACTTGCTCCAACTTTGTAGTTTTTAGGGAACGCTTCAACTGTGATTTCTTGTTCAGTTAATTGTCCACCTAATTTTAATGCCATCCAGTCACGTTTAGCTTGAATGTCTACAACCTCGATTGTGATTTCGCTATCTCCAACTAATTCCATCCATTGAACGTTGTCACGTCCTGCACGAATTTTAGTTGTAGAAGCAGTTTTGTTTACGTTTGATGATTTTAAAGAACCAGAGTACATTTCAATACCAGTCTCTAGGTCAGTAACTAAGATTTCACCAATTGTCATTTCATATAACTCTTCAGTTAAATGTGTATTAGCTTTAGCCATTTTTGTTACCTCCGTATTGTATATTATTAAAACACTTAAACAGTGATTTAACCTTTCATTAGTCGCTCCATTTTACTATCGGAGCTTGAATCAATCTTGGTAAAGAATTTATCCCATGAGTAAGGATTTGATAGTGTTTCCATAGGTTTATAGACATTGATAGAATCTACCTTTGCTCCTTGACTTCTATAATGGTGAATGGAATCATTATACTCCATTCGTTGTATCATTTCGTTGTCACAACGTAATTGATAGTAAGTGTATGATGACAATTGTTGTGGGGTAAAGTTACGTCTATTGCAAACATATACTAGCATAGATTGGAAATCAAATGCCCCTCCACCTCTATTTTTTGATTTGATTGCCTTATCAATAATCTTTTGCGTATAAGCGTCCTCAACAATCAAGGGTTCAAAAATAAGGTTTTGTCTCATAATCACTTCTCGAATTGCATCATAGTTGTCTCTAGTGATATACTTATCTCCTACCTCGAAGCCCCACTTCCCATCATCCAACATCTTAAATGTCACTTCTGTCTTTGTTGCTAGTGAGAACATTCTTTCGATATTTACAACGGAACTACATTGCATATCTTTAGTTTCTAAAATCTCATTAGCCAAAAACGAAACAATGAGGTCAAAAGGTCTAACATCCTCTTGTGTGGGCTTCAATTTAAACTTAATAAAGTTATAGCCATAGCTTAGGTAGTGTGGAGCAATCTTTTCAAACTCTTCCCAATCAAAGATTGAAATTGGGAATAACTCAATGCCTTCAACGATTTGACTTCTACCTAGATAATCCTCAATCATATCGTGTTTCTCCACCTAACTCTCGCACGTCAACGTGTCCACCTAATACTTGTACATATAAAGGAATTGTCATAATCATATATCCCGATGTTGATAAACGTAGGTCGCTTACCTCACCAGCAATACAAATTTGGCAATTACCTGTGAACTCTTGAAATTCATTCTCAATATATACTCCATCAATTAGGTCTGTGATTTTACAAGCAATTTGATTAGCTCGTTCTTCATGACGACTATCTAAATCATTAAATTCTAGTGGATAAACAATATCTATATTAAAGAAATGTTTTCCCACCACTTCATCTATTCCATGATAGGCTCTATTTGTGGTAATGTTAGGATTGTATGTTGACTTGTAGCAATAAATATAAATTGTTACTTGTCGCTCTGCTAATACATCCCCACTAAACGCATGAGAAAACAACACTCGTCCTTTTGCTGTTTCACTAACACTGTTATCCTTTACAATTGGTAGTGTCAACGTGTCTAACAAATCGGGTTGGACAATCTTCCCCCCATCATATCCGACACCTCTATTTAATAGAGGGGTTTTTGAATAGTATCTTGTTAATCGCTTGATATCTTGGTCATTGTCAATTAAGTCAATGATAAAGTTTTTGATTGGTACAATTCGTCTAAGTTTAGCACTCTTTGTCCCTAAATATTTATTATTTCTTCCCACCACGATTGTCGCACCTCGCTCTCTCAACATTATTAACACACCATGACATCTAGTAGGCTTCCATTACAAGTTAATGTGAACCATCCTCGTTTTAAACACTCAATGGTTACTGTTTTTCCACTAACCTTAATGATTCGTGCAATTGATTCATCATCAATGCTCCATTGTGGGTTTTCTGTTGTTGCTTCATAAATAGCAACTTCACCTAGTTTGACTTTTTCTGCCCCAATAATTGTAGGGGTAACATCTTCTGTTGGAATAGGAACATCAGCTTCATATTCATTCCACGCAAGGTTATTTTCAAAATCATCCATAGGCATAGCTTCATCCCTCTGGGCAACTAAGATATACATACCCTTAAATACTAAATCATCTTTCTCGGTGATTTTGTACAAGTATTGATTATCGAACATAATACGTTGACCGATTTTAATGGCTTTTGTATAGATATTCTTTTGTAAATATATTTTTGTTTTAGAATCCAACTCGTAGAATTTAGATTGGTCAATAATTCCCTTAGAACCATAAGTGGTACTATTTGTGTAACAAGGGATTGTCACGCTAACACCTTTAAGATTAATAGCTTGGTTGCAAAAGAATCCACTAGCATGAGGTGTAAGTTGGTCATAATCCACTTCTCGCACAATATAAGTCTTGTCATCATATGATACATAAATACCTATTGGTAGTTTTGTATCTGGACGTAAATTAATTGTTTTTTCTAGTTGTGATGTTCCACTAGTTACCACGATATCTATGTCAGTATTCGTGTTAGCAACAACATCTAAAATATGGGCTCTCTTGTACCCATGTGTTTTCGTAAAGTTTCTATTGATGGTTGCTTTGGTGGTGTTTTCTCTAATAGTTAAAACATCCCCCATGTCTATTCCCATTCTTTTTTTATATAGTTCTAAATAAGACATTATTTATCACCATCTTGAATGAAAGTTTGGTCATAGTCATAGTCAGCAATTAAGGTATTTAGCCTAGCTTGACATTCATCTCGTAACCCTCGTAAAGAGTTAAGTAGGTTAGAGTTACTAAAGATTGTAAAGTTCTTAGATGATGATTGTGATTCAAACAATTCAAAATTATTTACCTTTGGTGATACCCAACTTACCACTAATCCATTGGCAATAATTAACGCTTCTAAGTCTGTAAGCTCTCGTGTGAAGTCACATTCATCTAAACTAAATTTAACATCTTTAATTACTCGAACCTCTGCCAAAACCATTTTTGACTTAATAACTAATTCCAACTTTAGTTCATCAATATCGTAATTTGCATATTTAATCTCCGAAATGAGATTTAAAAACATATCAATTACATCTTCAAATTTGTTCATACTATCATCAACTCCTTATTAGAGTTTATAACTTATTAGGTTGAACAAACTCTTTTCCTAAAATTTTTTCTAATTGCATGATTTTTCTATTGCTATCTAATGTCCCATTGTCAATCTTTTCTTGAATACGACAAGCAATCTTATTGACAAATTCACGACTTTTGGTTGGAGCAAACACTTGAACAGCTTGTTTTAACTCTTCCATCTTTTCATCGTCAAACTCTTCAACGCTCTCAATTTCATCCAGTAAGTGAATGTGTTGATAATATTTTTGTAAACCTAATCCCTCAACCACTTCTCCACTATCGTCAAGAATCATTAACCAAGGAGCAGTTAAGTATTTTTGTGGCATGATTAATAAATCTTCAATAGATAATTCATCTGTATCACCATATCCACTCCACACATAAGGATATCCACCTTTAGGCGACTTATATGTTACCGAACCATTAGTTACGTTCATGACCGTAATTGTTTGGTCGCTATACTTGTCTCGTAAATATTTCTTGGTAATCGGTTGATTTGGTTTTTTAGGTTTAGGGGCAACTACTTGAGATTGATTTGCTAGATTCGTGTTAGCCATTTGTAGTGCTAATACTTGAATCATTTCCATCATTTCTGGTGTCATGTTGGACATTAAATCTTGATACTTATTATTCATTCAAATCATCCTTTCATATTAATTATTTACTTGAAATTCGTGATTTTGCCATTTGCGTAAAATCTTGTTAAAATGCTCGTCTCGTAAAAACTCAATATAAATTTTACTTCTGCTTCCAAAACCACTTCCAACTACTTTGCAATTGTTTTGGATAAACACGTTTGCTTGAATTGGATTAAAAATTTTAATTGTTTCTTCTTTCATATTCTCACCATCTTTCATACAATAGCAACTTGGTTCACTACCCTCTAAACGAGGATAGTGTTTAAGTTGCTATTATTGTGAAAATTAAGCTAAAGTGATTTTTCCGATAGCGTTTCCTGTAACAACAGCAACACCCATGTCGAACTCATATTGGAAGTTCATTGTACGGTCTTGGTAACGAACACCTGAAGCGTTAGGGTCGATTAATCCAGAACGTAAAGTTAATTTGATTGGTTTTTCTTGACCAGCAATGATGAAGATTTCATCGTTAGAGAACATTAATTCATCAGTAGTTCCTTGTTTACGAACTTGTTCAACTGGTAAGCAAGTGTACCCGTTCCATACTGAAACGAATCCGTTACGGTTACGCTCGTCTTTCATGTCGTTAGAAACTAATGCTTGTTTCCCTTGTAATTTAGAGAATGCTGCTGCAGTACCAACTAATTGAGGTTTAACGTCAGAGTCAACTTCAACTGCTTGGATAACTTCTAAGATTTTCTCTTCATCGTAAGAACCTGAATGAGTCCATTTTTCTGGTAAGCGAGTTAATAATGCTTGAGCTGCTGCATAAGTTTGTTCTTTGATAGCTTTCTCAACTGCAGTATTTAATAAAGAAACTAATTTAGCGAAGTCAGTACGTCCAGTTAAAGCACGAACTAAGTATTCGTAAACAGCGATACCATAAGTATCCATATCAACTGTTAAAGAGTGACCTCCATCAATACGTTGACGGTCAACAGTAGCACCATTACCAGCGATTTTAGCAACTTGTAATTCGTTACGTCCTTCGATATAGAAAACGTTTTCATCACCCATATCTAAATTGTGCTCTTCAACGAACATATCGAAGAAGCTATTTTTGTAATCTCCTTTAATCATTCCTTCAGTGATTACATTTTCGATGATTTCGAATACTTCTACACCTTTTCCACGAATTAATTTAGCTAATTGAACTTCGTCTTTGATAGTGTCAGTTCCTAAAATTTCAAAGAACGCTTGACGAATTTTAGCATCTTTTTCTTCTTTTGACATTGCAGAGAACTCAGTTGCAACTGCACCTGTCCCACGATAGTTGTCTAATAATAATTTTGTTAAATCTTGTTTTGTAGCCATGTATATAGCCCTCCTAGTTATTTTAAAATTATGGTTTGCGATACTTCTAGTATGGTCTTGCGATTAAGCAAGTTTGTTGATTACTTCAACTTTAATCATGTTGTAAGCAGTTGGTAATAAGTCATAAGTTGCTGAGTAAGCTACTGGATGTACTGCTGGTTTAACTTCAACTACTTTGAATACGAATCCTGTTGCAGATGGTTTTTTAGCTCCGAATTGTGCTCCAGCGTATGCAATTTCATAGATGTCTCCAACAGCTGGAGTATCTTGGAAGAAGTCTGATGAATATTCGATACGGTCATGTAAGTTTAATTGCCAAGCAACATGAGGTTTGTTAGCTTTTAAACGGAATCCACCTAATTGTTTGTCCATACGAGTGTACTCTGCTGCATTAATTTCTGGTTCAGCAACGATGAAAGGTAATTCTCCTGCAACTTTTGTAGTAACAGCTTTACGAATGTGCGTTTCTCCTGCTTTTAATTCTCCTAAATGAACTAATGCTCCGTTTGGCATTTCTGCTGTGTGCTCTACTGATTGCCCACGTCCTACAAACGTTTCTTTTACATTGACTAAGTTAGCCACTAAATATTTTTTCTCTGCCATTGTTTTTCCTCCTAATTTTTCTTTGGCTTCAACGATTGGTGTTACAACCGTTGTTTCTTCAATCGTTTTTGCTTCTGCAACTACTGCATCAGCTTTCTTTGGTCTAGCCATATATCTTTTACCTCCTAGACACCTTAATTATCCAAGAATCCCACCGTATGCAACTGGGCGAGTATCTTGTTTTGAACTAAAGTTTAATTTTACAGATGTTTGAGCTGGTGCTTTTGTTTTTTGCTTCATAGCAAAAGATTGGCGACCAACCATAGCGTAGCACATGGTTTCAATTTGCTCTAAGGTATATTGCGAACAATCACCTTTTAACGCTTCAAACTCTTCAACACCGTTTAACATAGAGAACTTATCAAATAAATCCATTTCTTGAGCGATACGTTGCTCTGCTAAAATATTTTGTTCAAACTGTTGTAAACGTTCAAACTCAACTTTAATTTCATGTAATTCATTTGCTAATTTACCGTACTCAACTTGAAGCTCATTATATTTAGCTTCAAAATCTTCTACGATTTCCTCTACTTCAATTTCCATTGTTGGCTCTGCAACTTCCTCAACTTCAATATCGTTGTTTTCCATAGCTTCCTCAACCACTACCTCATTGTCTACAATAACGTCCTCGACAACCTCTTCGGTTACTTCTTCAACGATATCTTCAACAACAACTTCGTTGTACTCCACTACTTCTGCAATTGTTTCCTCAACTACTTCGATTGGTGTTTCTTCTACTTCTTCCGTAGCTCCTTCAACTACTTCTTCTGTAGCTTCAACCACCTCTTCGATAATTTCTTCCACAACTTCTTCAATTGTTTCTTCGATTGCAACTTCTTCCGTTACAACCTCTTCCACAACTTCTAATACTTCGTCTTTCACATTTTCACCCCCTTTAAATACATCAATGGCAAATTGCTTATATGCTTGTAACATATTAGCGTATTCAACATTCTCTGAGAATAACTTTATTTCTGCCGACTTAAAACATGGTTCAACATTTGTACCAAGTACGCACACTGCGGTGAAGATAAAGTCACGAACCTCATAGATAGAATCGCTATTGAAAACTCCATCTTTGACTTCGATTTCCATGCTTACGCTATAAGCTCCATTTTCTTTAATTAGGTTGTAAGATTTTTGACGTTTCCATAATAGGCACTCAGAAACTAGGTAAGTTTTTAATTCACCTTTTTCCTCTACTTGCTCATACCATTGTTTTGCAGATTCATGTATCACACCGAATGGGAAAGTGTTGTACACCACACGAAACTCACCATCTTGAATTTCATATGAAGTTTCATGCCCTCCAAAATCTTCGGTATCTTCTTTGTATAGTCCTACGATTGGAATATTCTTTAGTGATGGTAACGCTTTTTCAAACGCTTCCAATGTGAAATGTGAACCATTAGCATTGTTACCAGTACAAGCGATTCGCACAACAGCCTCGTCAAAAGACCCATTCACTTGTGATGGTTTCACTTCGCTAAAAGTTGCTTCATTTGTGATTTGTGTTTTCTTAATCTCCATTGGTAGACCCCCTTTCTTAGAATGTTAATGTGCTTGTAAAACAATATTGTTTTAAGCCCAATTGTTTAATTTGGTCTTGTCCAATTTCAGATGAAACAAGAAAGATATATTTTTTCATATCATGCCCATTATCAAATGTGTGAAGTTGAACAAAACCTAACGATTCTAATAATTGTTGGTCTTGTTGGTCAATTACTTCTATGAATCTCACAATACATCACCATTGAATTGTTGATATTTTGTTTGCTTGGCGATATTGCCACCGTTTTCTCTTGTAGCTTGACCACTTTCAGATAAATCTTCATCCTTTACTTGTGGTCTACCTCCCTCACTATCGCTAGTGTCACTAGCTTGAGTATGAGAAGAAGAGAGTGGGATAAACGTGTTGGCAATATCTAAAATATCATTTTCCACAAAGTTCATTGACATTAAGTCTGCTTGATTCATACCAACCAATGCAGAGATTTGTGCAGTAGTTGGGATTCCGTATTGTGCCAATTTTAATAATTGGTCAATTAAGTCATTTTTATTGAAAACGGTTGCATCCAATAAAGCGACCTTGAAAGCTCCATTGAACTTTTTATAAAACTTTCGAGTAATCCAACGCTCAATTTGACGATTTAACTTAAACACAATTGCTTCGTCTGTTGCGATTGAATACTTTAAAGCAGTCGTAGAGTCAGCATTAAATAACATTTGGCTAACCCCTAAACTATTGAATAATTGAGTTGTAGCATCTTGAACTCGATTTTGAGAGTTCGTCTTTCCACTATTGAAGCTAATCGGTTCAGCTTCAAATGGTGTCATGTAGATACCAACATTCTTGTCAACGTTGGCTCTTGCCATTTCATAGAACATTTTAGCAGTTGACATTTTGATAGCAAAGTGGTCTGGCTTCTCACTCTTGTTTGTTGATTGTAAAGGAATCTTGAAACCAATCATCTTGTAATTGTTTTGTTCCTCGGCAATCTTTGATAATGCTTTGTAATCGCAAATATCATCAATGTCAGAATACACACTTGCATAAGGTGGGAAGTTGTACTCTAAATCTTCGTGCAACTTAATACAAATAGATTTATCCGATGGTAACTCCACCCAACGCTTTGTCCAACCACTATTTTTAAATTCTAAAAACGCACTCTTAAAGAAGTTAGGAATAATTGAATCATATACCTCTAATAAAGTTGTATCACAATCAAATGTGCTATCAATATAGAAGAACGTTAAGTCAAACTCAAAGTTGTAAACACCCATATCGTTTGAACAAATTCTACAATAGTCTGGATTTAATTGTTTAATATAATAACTTTGTTCCGTTTCAAACTCGATTCCATAGAATACATCTTCTCTAAAACAAGTATTTCTTACTTTCACTAATTCGTGTGGCAGTGAAAGTGTATTAAGATATTTAATCGCTTTGTTATATTGCTTTGCAACTGTCTCTTTCTTTAATTGGTCAATTTTTGTTGGGATAACCACAGGACAATCCAATGCAATAGATGGAAGATAGCTAACAATACGCTTATAGATTTGACTAGTATTCTCTAAATAGCGTGATACTTGACGTAGCTCTCTTTCGTGTGCTCTAGGGTTTTGTAAGAATCGTTGAACATCCTTATCACTATAACCATTATATCGTCTAACTGTTAATTCAGATACACGAGCATCCTTAGTCGTTGACGTGTTTACCATGCGTTGAAACTCCATCAACTCTTTTGTAAAATTATCAATTGTTGTTTCGGTATTATTCATATTCTTTCACCTCCTTGTTATCTTATTCGTGGTGCAGAGAATGAGAACAGTTCCATGAAGTTGTAATCTTCTTCATCTTCAATTCCACTATTCTGCTCTGCTAACACATACCATACCCCCATCAATACTGCTGAGAATAAGTCCTTATTTGCTTTCATGATTTGCTTGACTTGTAGCTTACCACCATTTAGAGTTTCCAATGTTAAGTTGGCAACCTCGTCAATGAAGTTTTGTGTGCGAATGTGTGCCAAAATCTCATTAATCATATAGTTATCATCTTCTTTGATATCCATGATTTTATTTTGGTCAACCTTTTCCAATAGTTGTAACATTCCACTCTCAATAGAATCAATAAATGATACAATCATTTCTGTTTGGTTCTTTTGTGCTTGAATCGCCCACACTATTTGTTTCGCATCACGTTCGTCCGATTCATGTTCCGTATTAATAGTATCATAGGCAGGAAGCTCCTTACCATTAATCGGGTCAATTTGACTAGACATAAGAACGTCTAGTAACCCCACTCCCAGACCGTTGATATCGACTACGACTGTTGTAGCGTTATAGTGTGCTTGTAGTCGCTTAATATGTAGGGATTGAGTTTGGAAGTTAGCTCCATTTGGTAGTTTAATCATGTTGACTAATTGGATGTGTTTAATTTTTTCCCTTTTGTCTCGCTTGATTTTTAAAATACCTATGGCAGTTTCGTTGTTGCTATTCTTTGTACTTCGGGCAACGTCCACCGAGATATAATATTCAGCGTCTTTTTGTGGTTTTAATTCGGGCTTCGGAATAACTTGTAAGTTTTGTAACTTCCCAATGTCCACAATACAAGAACCATTGTTAGTAATCCATCGTGAGCGATAGTTGGTGTTAAAAAACACCGAACCAACTTTCTCTTCTAAGGCTTCAACCTCTTCCACAGAACGTCCTCGTTTGAATCCTGCTGGTAAGTGGTACGAACCACCAAAGACAAATCCACCTTGTAGATTAGTCATTTTATCTAAGATTTGAAGATTGAACATATGTGAGTCATTTTTGTAATAGGCTGTTGTTACAAAACACTCCTTGTTCATGATATACGGGTCTGGTTTAAAGTCTTTAATAGATTTATACGGTTCGGAAATCAATGGTTCACAGTTATCAAAATAACTATCTGCTGATTCTAATACGATGGCTGCTTCTTCACAACATAATAAGTTTCTTCGTAAACCCTTACTACCTGCTCCGATTTGCATATTTGTAATAACTGCTCCAGACTTAAACACAATTCTTACCTTATCCTTAGAGATTAGGGCATCAATAATCTCTGCTTCGATAATAGGGAAGAATCGACAAATATCTGCGTGTTTGTCCATAAATAAAGACGCAGAACTTTGTTGGCTTTGTGCCCCCATTGCCATAGTTAAGTCGGGTGTTAGAATTGCAGTTACATACAATGATAACAACTCTAGTGTAGTTTTTCCATATCCACGAGGTAATACAATATATGTTGATGGGAAACGTGCCAATACTCGCATTAATATTTTTTGGTCAGCTCCCAACGTAATTCCAGACTTTATCCCATCTTCGTTAATAGGGGTAATAGCTTCAATGAATAAGTCAGGCGACCATCTATATTTTGCAATTAAATCGCCCCATATGTCTAATTGTTCATCATATGGAAGTTCTTCACCAAAATTATTCATGCTATCACCCTTTATTTTTTCATGTTTCCAAGATTACCGTTTTCAATATCGGCATTATATCTTTCGTTGTGTCTATTGATTCTATCAATATAAAATTGATAGATTTCTTCGTATTCGCATTCTGGCATACCCTTTAGGGCACGATTGTAGTTGATTAAATCCCAAATCATAATATCTAATCTATCATTTGGTTGTTTAATGTATTCCATTGGTAGTTTTAAAACCCCATCTCGCTTAGACACTAAACGAGCAATCTCACCAAAACTATTTGCTCCACCTGCTGTGAAGTCCTCTTTCTTTAACTGATTTGGATTTAACTTTGCATCAGCACGAGCCTGTTTTGCCAAATCTCCATATAACTTGGCTTCTTGTGTATTCTTTTGCTCAATGGCAATTTCATACATTACTTGTAGCTTACAATAGTTACATAGGGCTTCTTCGTGCATGACAGTTAAGATTTGATATCCTTTCGACATCATTTGATACTTTCTCTCAAATCGAGTTAATTCATCATCCGAGAAGTCTCCCCATTTATCCACTAGGGTGTTTCTCGTGGCACTTGTCATTTTAGGTTGTTTCTTGTTGGTTTGCTTTTTTGGGGCTTCCTCAACTTTAGGCTCAACCTTTTCCTCAACATATCCAAAATCACTATGTTCCCATGATAAAGCACGATATTGTTGCATACTAATGTCCTTGAAATACAATCCAATTAGTTTGCGTGGGTCAGTACCGTACTTCTTCACATTGGAAATCCATAGTTGGTTTAAAAATGGTCTATCTAAGCGTTGTAGCATATTATGGAAGCCATCCATATTAACATTAACCCCATCTTCGGTTAGGCTATTTGTAACCACACATTCTTTACAAAATGGGGCTACGGATAATTTACTATTATAAGCGATGTAGAAGTCGCTTGATTTTTTCTCAATGCCACAACTAGTGCAGATAATGTTTACATCTGGCTTTGCTTTCTTGACTTTCACATCTTTGAGTGTGCTTGGTTTTCTAGCCAAATCTACACCTCCTTGTCTAGTTTAAAATAATATTGTGTATTACTTGAGTTCCATCTTCATAATAAACTGCCAATACTTGACTAGCCTTATCATTATAGCGTAATTTATTTGCATAACTATCACTACCACATAAAGAACCGTTCACGATTGTTCCCTTTACCGATTTAAAGCTATGGAAATGTCCAATGTGGCAATAATCAATATTCATACCTAAATAGTTTGATACATCTTTAACCAATGTCTCAACATTCTTTACATTGTGTCCATGTTGTAGGGCGATAGTTGTTCCATTGTTTAATGTATAGACTTCAATTTCTTGGTCTACTTTGCTTCGCTCAAACTTTAATCCTGTGCGTAGCTCAATGAAAGTGTCAATTAAGCGTACAAAGTTCTCAACGTCACGAGAATCTTTATATTGCTTTTCTAGTCTATCATGATTTCCAGCAACACTATGTAGCTTAATCTCTTTAAAATGTGGTGCTAATTGAGAAATGAATTGTGACAAGAACTCACCTGCATAAGCTACTTGTTCCATAGCGTTGCACACTTGCTCCACACGAGCATCAATATGTAGGTTGTTTTCAATTAAATCCCCCAACATATCTATGTGTAAGGTAGAAACATTGTGCATGGTAGCGTATTTAATCACTTGGGTTGCTAAGTTTTCTAAACGCTCTTGTGCAATTTCTAAATTGAATTTGTTGTGTGGGGTGTTTACCCCTTTACCAAAGTGTGTATCACTAATAAGAATACACGCTTCTACTCCATCCTTTTTAGAGTTGCCAAACTTAATTTCGATGGGAGGTAAATTGTTGATACTTTTTTGTAAAGAATCCATAGCATTTTCCCAACGAGCTTCTGCACGAATTGAACTATGGAATACTCTCTTTTGGTCTTGTAGTTTTACACGTTCTTTCATGAACTCAATCTTTTGCAATTCCAATTCTTCTAACATTTCTTGCAATTTCTCTTCGTCCGAACTAGCTACATTGTCTACAAATTCATCTTCCAACTCTTCTAATAAACGTTTTAATACATAATGAGCTTTGCGACCATTCTCGCTTGAGCACTCATAGTTACAAATTAACTTTACCCATTCGTTATAAGTTAAATCATATTCCTTGCGATTATCTGTTAATCGCTTGATGTAGTTAAACTTGCTTTCTCCATCATGTCTTAAAATACTCATGTTCAAATTACCCCCGTTTAATCACTATTTAGTAATAACTAAAACTTTGCAAGGCTCTAATTCAAATTTTCCTGTTTCGATTGCATATTCATCAACATAACAATCATAACCTTTATCCTCAAAATATTTGTAAATTTCATCTAAGTCTAAACAATGAAATTCATAAATGTCGTCTCCAATAAAGAAGATTTCTGCACGTTCTGGTGTTTCTTCTAAGTAACCGTTACCTAATTCAATAATTGCTTGTTCTGTATACATTAAAATCTCTCCTATTCAAATTAACAATCTCAAAACTACATACTTATTAATAAATATATAGTTTTGAGATTAGGATTACATCATTATCAATATTAAAATCATCATTATGGTGCTATATAACAGAATTTAACTGTTAATACGACATTACCATTGTCGTGTGATACCATTTCACCAATCTAGCCATTAGCAGGGCTAGTCATAGCCCTAAAGTGTTTTCACAATAAAAACTAGTTTGTAGGGCTAGTCTAATTCTTTTTCATCTTTACATTGGACAGAAACCTTAACAAACTTCCCATCAAAATTCGCTAATAAGTTATCTAATGCTATAACCCCAACCTCTTCAATTTCGATTGTTTGGTTAGCACAATCTAAATACCCTTCTGCTACTAATGAATGTGTTTCAACTAATTTTTCCGATAATTTAGGCTTTGCCATTCAAATCTCTCCTAATACTTTTTATATGTTTTTGTTACTCGTGCTTTTAAGATGGTGTGCTCTGGAGTAATAACTTCCTTACCATTTAAAATACGTCTTTGTTCTTTTTTGACCACTTTTTCAAGAATGGCAAAATCTCCAATCTTTACAGAGTCATACATATGAAGTGATTCCAATAGCATTTCTTGGTAACATTCTAAGGTGTGCTGTGCAATAGCTTGGGAAACACCTAGCTTCTTTGCAAATACACGAACTTGTTCATGTTTACCCATGCGATTTTCATTACTACTCACCACTTAAAATTACCCCCTTAATATCTCGATGAATAGATTATATATTTTACAAAGTTATTTACAAATTAAAAAGAGGTCGTGATGACCTCTATGTAGGAATGAAAGAGAAGAACGAAAATATAACTAGGCAAATAGAATATATGGTTTCTCTCATGCTATCCTATTTGTCCCTTAATACGTTTTTACACAAAACCGCTGAAACGTGGCTGTATCAATGGTTTTGCCGATAGGTTTTTTCCTAAATTCGTGATTGAGTATGATAGTATCGTTTGTTTTTCTCGTTTTTGTCATGTTTTTGACATTCGGTAGAGCAATACTTCTTAGGTGTGCCCCCTTGCTTGGTTTTAACTAGCTTAATTGCGTTCCCACAACACTCGCAACGTTTATATCGCTCACCACGATATATTTCAAAATCCACCCAAATATCATGGAAGTATTTTAGCTCAATCGCCACCCCATCTTCTTCTAAGTCCACATACTTTAAAGTGATGGTTTTCTTCACGTCATTGTCTACCCAAATCAACCCATCTTTCTCTAAATTGCGAAGTAGTGCCCCTCGCTCCATCTTCCCTAAACGAACTTTGGCATCCTTGAAGTATTCCCCGAAGTTTTCACTCACCTTGCAATTGTCTAGGAATTGTTCCATCCCACTAATGCGACATCTCTCATTCTTGCACTTGTAGGCAACTAACATAGCGTATAGAACCTTTTGCTCATTAACATCTTCTCGTGACATAATGGTTGCCATTTCTGCCAATGTAATCTTAACACTTTGGATATCCAATAATTGTTCCTTTTCACTTGTATATTTTTCAAGGAGGTCAGGAAGCAAACGCTTGTCGTAGCTTCCTCCTGATTCATCAATGAAATTAGATAAAAGTTTTAAAACCTCTTTCTTGGTTTTTGACTTCCCAAAATAATAATACTTGCATAAGATAGCCAATGTCTTTCCATTTTGACTTTCAATCTTCTTATTGATAATAGCCTTCTTAGAGTATTGACTTTCATTATAAACTGTTTTCATTCTTACCCACCTCTAACATTCTAAATCGTTTACCACAATATTCAATATCCCCATTATCATCTTGAATTGGGAATGAAACTTTGTTGCTTGTATTTGCAATTAAATTTTTAATCATTCGCTCTCCCACGATTTGCCAAGCAAAACGTTTAGAGTTATCACTTGTGTAGCACATATCCACCACAATGTTACAAATATCTTCTTCATCAATCCCCGTAGCATACACAAGGTCACAATACATATTGGTGAAAACATCCCTCGATACAATATTATCCCCCACCATACTAGAAATTGAGTTCGCTCGATTATACTTTTGTTTCTTGATTAATAATGCTACATCATGGTCATGTTGTTTTTTAAGGTTGGCAATTGTTTGATAATCTTCCTCGCTATAAGGTTTAGTTGTTTTAAAGTTATCCTTATTATAACCTTTTGTTCGATGGCGACAAGATGTATCAAATTCCTTCTCAAAAATTCTCGCAATCTTATTCATGGTGCAATTCGTCATATTAACGGGAGCTTTATTGATATAGCTAGTTAGAAACTCTTGCTCCATTTGATTTAGATTATCACTCTCTAGTAAATCTTGAATTAGCTTTCCATACTTCATGACACAAATATCTTCGGCTGATTTATGAAACTTTAAGAAGTCTGTTTTGCTTTGTGCGTAGTTGTAGATAAAGAAGTAAGGCTTCTTATTCGCCATGATAGATAAGTTGAATAGCTTTTGTCGTTTCACTTCTTCACTATCCCCCTCTTCAATCTTATTTACTTTATAGTCATACCACTCTTTAGGAACAGGACGAGCAACAACCCCCTTAGCTGCATCTATGCTATTTTGTTGGAAGTCTTGCATACACTTAATACGATAATCTAATTCAATCCATTCGGGGCTTCCCTCTTCATAATTAGCAATAATGTTGTAGAAAGCTGTGGCATAGTTGGTGATTGTTCCAATATCTGAACCAAATGACGATTTATTAGAAGTAATGAAGTCTTTTTCCGTTGGTATCTTCTTCGCACAACTTGATTGCACACATACGATTGGCATGACCGTTTCATCTACCCCTTTAAGAACATAGGGGTTGTTGGTTGTAAAAATTGTATCTCCATCCATGTCACACCCGTTTAATGCACTACAAGTGTTATCCCAACTATTAAAGATGGTTACGCATGGCATATATTGATACCACTTTTGCATTTCTGGGGTTGCGACAATCTTTCTTACAACAATGTTGTTGTGAACCGACATTGGTGCTCTCATTCCCACCACCTTGTCAACTCCACGACTTGCCCAATAATGTGAATAGAACTCCCCACGTTTAAGTAGCCCCGTTGTTTCTAAACCAAACATGGATTGACATAAGATGTACGGGTCTCCACTTACTAAACTAAAGTTCCCCTTAACCTTGATAACCCCTAGCTTGGCATCATCAATTTTATATTTAATTGAGTTTCTTACTTTGGAATAAACATATTTATCTTGTAATAGCTCCGAATCTACCATTAAGCCACTTGTAAAGTCATTTAAGTTCCCCATTACATTCTCAACATTCATCTTATGTCCTCGTAAGAATAACAAGGTTTTACGATGGTCGTTAGATAATATGTCATTAAATTCATCAATGGTTGGCTTACATAAGTTATAGATATCTTCATCACTTAGCTTTAGAGATTGTAAGAATTGATAATTCATTGTTTGCTCATTGTCTAGGTGTTCGTCAATAATTTTAGTAATAGCAAACTCATAATGATTCTTTTCACAACATGATAGATAATGTTCAATACTTGTGTAACTATCCCATAGCTTTAGCATAGAAGTCGTTAGCACAATGTCTATATCATTGATGTTGTGAGAATGTCCCCAAACGTCAACGATAGTATTTGTTTGTGCAACTTCTTTCGCAAATTGTTGAAAGTCAAAGCTATACACCATTCCTTTTAGGAAAGCGTTACGTACACAAACCCCTGAGGTCATAAAATCTTCTTCTACTTCTTGTGACCATTGGTAGGCTAAGTGTGGCATCATTAACCCCATCCCATCACAAGCATTAAGTGTTGTTTCATAATCATATATTGTTTCTACCTTTGGTCTTGTTCGCCCATTTCCATCCACTAGGATAACGTTATCCTTGAATGTTGTTTCCACGTCATGTACAACCACAATTCCTTTTGGGCTACTTACGGGGATACTAGCTGAGAAAACTAGTGAGATGTAGGCTTCTAGCTTCGCTGGGACAAACTGCTTTGTTAAATCTCTATCATTGTTAAACCATTTATATAGGTCATGGTGTAGCTCTTTATTAACAAAGATAACGGTTGATTTCTTTACTCCCCCACTCGTTGCAATTAAGCGAACATATTCAACCCCGTTCACTTTAAACCCTTTGCAACATCTATCATAATCCTTTTTACTCTCCATCACGACAAATAGGATATCCGAGATTAAGGTGATACGTGATAATTCATGTATCTTTGTTCGTAATAAGATAGCTTCATCTTCACTTTTATTTTTAGCTTTCTTTAGCTTTTTAATTTCTCGTTTTAAAGATGAAATACGTCCATCTATGTTTTCATTTCCATTCATGGTGTCAATCATGCGAGTAGCTGTACTACTAGCTAATCCAATTAATTCGTTATTTTGCGTTGCTTCTTGTCTTGTTAGAGATAAATCCCAATTCGCTTGTGCGAGTTTAGATGATGGGATTTTATAAATGTATCTAATGTTTAATAAGCTCTTCATTCCTACACTCCTTTATTAATCCATTAAATATAGTACAATGGATTCATATGTCATTTCGCCATCTACATCCATGACACTAGGGAATTGTCGGATATCATCTACGATATTCCACATTAACGCTTCAACATAGTCTATCTTGTCTTGGCGATAATCTCTTCTTCCTAGTCCACGAGGAACATCAATTGTCATGGTGTATCCTTTAATGGTTGTCGCTACTTTGTATTTACGTTCTACATACGTTTGAATTGATAATAAGTTTTTCATTGTCATGGTTGTTGTCTCCTTTTCCATCTTTGGTTTTAAGGAGGTTTTTAAGTCCACAGTGCGTTTTGAATTACAAGTAGGATAACTTCTTCGCCTACTTCACATCGTGGCTTATATCCTCACAGAATGCGTTCTGGAGGGGGTGTCATTTCATTCATCTTTAATTATTTTACAAATTTACTTACCATTTTCTCACCATATACCCATTTTCCTTTATCATCCTCATAAAATACCCCTCAAAGCTCACAGTAGCCCCACAGTTAAGCGACAATCGTTATCTAGTCACTTAGTTAGGGGGTGAACCCACGCTTGTCTTACGACCTAAAACACCCTTATTCAACGCTATGGTGTTATCATATTCCCCTTTTTATGGGGTGCATTATGATTATAGCATAGAATAAGGGTGTTTGTCAACATATTTTACAAAATTATTTACTTTTCTTTTCGTTTTTTAAATTTTGAATCGAGGAAGATAGGTTAAAATGTGGGTTAAGTTTAGCACACGTTTGAAACAAAAGCTCCCCATCTTCTAAGAATTGAAGTTGTTGGGCTTCATAGTCCTCTTGGGCTAAAGCTCTCCCCCATGTAGGTTGATTTTTGAGGGCTTTTTTGTGGCGAGTATTGAATGTTCGGTGGTTGCTTGTCTTAGCCAACTCATTAATCTTATCTCGAATCATGTCTAGGGTAATCCCTTGTTGTTGTTGCTCACGATATTCAACCTCTACCGTTTTTAAATATCTAGTTCCCACTATAATCTCGTAGCACTCATAGGTATATTTAATATTAATGTTGGTAAGTTTGTGACTATAACGGGCTTTATATTCCTCATAACGATTTTGGTATATCACAACCCCCAACGAATCACAACCCATTTCATCCAATGTTTCTTTTCCGTAATCTAAAATCATTTGTAACTCTCGTTGAGTGGGTAAACGATGTTGTCCATTGGTATCACATATCATCTTTCTCAAGGTATAGTCAATATTGAATCCAGACTTCATTCGTTTTAATAGCCCCTCTACTCGTTTACGGGCTTTATCATACGTTGAATCAAAGAAATGATTAGTGGCAAAGGTAGACACTCCTAGAATCTCACTTGTTTCATCACGATTATAGTTTCCATCTCTATAATAATTATTAATAAACCCTAGTGCTTCAAAAAGGTCTAGCTTCGTCAATCTCACCACTCTTGCTCCATCCCCTAACATGGGTGAAGTGGCTAATAGATGAATAAGGGCTTTTTCCGACCAAAGAGATAACGCATCCACTTGACGAGTTTTGCGTTGGGTTACTTGTGGGGTAGCATATACTTCCGTAATAATATGCTTACGTCCTTGCACTTCAAAGTCAAAGTATTGTTTCATATTCCTTATTTGATAGACTTTACCCTTATTCGATTTTGCTTTTACTCCTAATGCTTGACAAAGTGCAGTGTAGGTCTTGTACTCATTTCCCACTTGAATGTTTTTGATATCCATTTTTTATCCTCCCCTATTGCGTTGCAAGGTTGAGAAATCAGCACCTCTTTTTTCCTATAAATAATATATATACTTATAGGAATTTTAAGGTGCTGATTTCCAATGTTCCTTTTCGGTTTGATAACGTCTCACGATGTTCGACTTCGTATCAAACCTCACACTCATTTTCGATTCGTACTCCGTACAAATCTCAATTCGTGAACCAATTATAACATAAATAATGGAATTTTGCAATGCTTTACTATTGTTTTACAAATTTACTTATAGATGGATAAAAGGTGTTTTCCCTATTATATAAGGAAGATAAGTATGTATTTTTCAACTTCATTCATTAAAAATGGAGGTGATGAATGTCTCATTTTGGGGTTTGAATGTAAAATACACCCCCCATCCCTATATCTTTTTTATATTAAGGTTGTAGTTTTCGAACTTAATATTAGTTTTAAACCTCCTTATTTTGAGATGTGAGAATCCTTGATTTGAAATGTCCAATATATTAAGATTGGGATTTGCGAAATAAAACGATGATTTTGAAGTGTTTTTAACGATGTAAGCGTTATCAATTTAAGAATGGGGGGTTGAGTTATGGTGAGTCTAATTCATTTTACATGGGGATTGTCAAAAGGTGTATGTTGACTTAGCCACCCTAAAATTGACTAAGCGTGGGAATGGAAGTGCT
>JAEIGA010005127.1_pt1 | contig 20107 bp, 32 predicted proteins | sample 9270691 | NCBI WGS metagenome assembly JAEIGA01 (sample SAMN17057246, study PRJNA624740) | gut metagenome | biome: biome; isolation source: fecal sample | host: Bos grunniens | place: China: Xizang | collected 2019 | reverse complement strand
GATTGCGCCTCCTGGGAAGAAAAATAGAAGGGCTGAAATCTAGCGTTACCCTTCTCCTTCTATAATAGGCTGTGTTTTTTTCGCGGGTGCTAAAACAATAGCAATTGCTCGCCCTTTTCGTAAATATCGTCGTACAACAAGCCTATCTCTTCCAACGCAGACTTGGCAAACGTCTTCTCGTTGAAGTCTTTCTTCTTTTCGAGGCAAGCCTTGATGGCTTTGTCGATCTTAGCATCGGAGAACAAGTGGTAGTAATATAGATCGCGGAACGGAGTGTTCATCCTGTCGATGCGACCCGATGCCTGAACGGTCATCCGGTACGAGTAGTTCTGCGCGTAGAAGACCGTGGTATCGGTCTCGATGCAGTTCCACCCTTCACCTCCGGCATTGTACTGAACCAAATATAACCAAGACGTGTTCTTCGGAATCGGTTGGTGCCTGTGCCCGTTCCATTCCGAGTACTCGATGTTCGTCACGTCTCCGTAATGGCGCAGCAACTCCAACTCGTAGTCGAAGTTGTAGAACACGATGGCCTTCGGGTGTCTTTGGATGATGTTGTTCAACGCTACCAGACGGCGCTTGTCGGAATTGACGATACGGCGAAGGAGATAGCACAGGGCCGATGCATCTTTGAGTGGCTCATCCTTGTAAATATCCCAACGCTGCTTGATGACTCGCTCGTAGAGCTCTTCGTCATAGCCGACCTTCACCCATTCGTGATGTTGCGTCGCAACTTTGTGGAACTCCATGGGAACGACTATCTGCCGCCTGAGGCGTTCCAACTTGTGCGTGCCGATATATCGCTCGACTTTGGGGAACTTCGCGTAGCGATGGTAGACGACGTGCTCGGATATGAACTGCGTCCGGTTCTTGTAGAAACCGTTGGCAATGAAGACTGGGCAATAGTCCAGCCATGTGTCACCGGGTGTGGCCGTCAGCAATATCCACGTGTTCTTCTTGACGATCTTGAGGAACGCCTTGACCCACGCACCCGAACCGACCAGTCGCTGTTCGTCGAATATGAAGAACGCTCCTTCGACATCCGTGTACTTCTTGATGTTGTTCCAGGAGTCCACGACGTAGTCGGTCGGGTTGAGGAGAAACGGCAAGCACTCTTGCTCCCATTCGAGTGAGTCGCGCTTTCTCGCCGTGGTGATGATATACAGCGGGATGCGGTTCCCTGGATCGAACGGTTCCGTGGAACCTCTCCGTGGAAGCTTCCCGCCGCATACCTTCTTATGGTAGTAGGCGAGGGCGGTGCGAGACTTGCCCGTACCGACCCCGCCGCACAATATGGAACCGTTCTGGAGTTCCTCTACCGCCTTCTTCTGATGCTCGTAGAGATCCACCGACATTAGTCTTCAGCCGGGAGCTGGAAGTCGTCGGCTTCGATCGGATCCGCGTACTTGTCCGCGAAGACGTCCTCCTGGATCGTGATGTAGGCAACGTCCAAATATGCCTTCACGCCGGAGCCGTCGCGCATGGACCAGTTGTACGGGTTGATGATGATGTCCGCATGCTGGATATCGGCATAGTCGAGCATCTCCACGGCTTCCTCGTCGAGCATGGTCTTGCCACGGGAGGAGATGAGCGTGATCCTCGGAGGACGGCGCTTGTAGCTCACCTCGACGGGAAGGTAGTGCATAGGCTCGTCGCCTTCTTCGAACGGAGCCCGCGTCTTGACGTTCCAGCCGTCTGCCAGAAGGTCGTCCGCGAGTTTCGGATCCTCGATGACGACGCAGAAGTTGCGCTTGCCGGCAGGGTTGAACTGACGCTCCTCGCCCTTGAAGTTACGATATATGATTCGGGCATCCTCGATGCTGAGCTTGCCCTCTACTCGCCTCGGTTCTGTAGGCATTGTGATTCCTTTCTCTAGTCTTCCTTGACGAACTCTTCGAAGTCGACGTACTTGGATATGGTCTCGCGCGCGTCGGCGGCCATCTGCTCGTAGTACGTCATGTCGACGCGGTCCTGCTTCTCGAGCACGGTCACTTGCTCGGACTCCAGCCAACGGTAGCCCTTGGTGCCGGACGGAGCCGCATAGCGCGGAGGCTCTTCTGGCTCGTCCTCGTTGGTGAAGCGCGCCAATATGACACCACCGCCTGAGTTAGGCTTGACGGGAGTGAACAGACCGACCTTGCCGATGAAGGTGTAATGGTGCTCGTTCGGGTTGTCCTCGTTGAGGTCCAAATATAAGGCATCGCCCTTGGCCGTCGAGAACGTCTCGCAGAAGTCCTTGAACTCGAGATCCTCGTGCGAGAACAGCATCTTGTAGACGTATGGGACGGCGAACTGCTTGCCCGTGGGCGACCATGAACCGTCCTCGAGCTTCGCAATATAGACGGCGTCGTTCACGAGGCACATCTTCTTGTAAGTGTGTTCGTGCTCGAAGGTGTAGCCGTACTCCTTGCCGTAGTCCATGACGAACTGGATGATCTCCGGCGTCGCGTTCGGGATCTTGATGGAATCGGTCTTGATATGGGCGACCGTGAAGCCGCGATTCTGGACCTCCTCCTTCAAGTTGATCATGAACAGCGCACCGCGCTTCGCCACGATGTTGTCGACGTTCCGCTTGTCCTTGAACTCGCAGTCGAACGTCGCGCTGGTGAGACCGTAAACTGAGTTGATCACGATCTTGAGGGCGAAGGCGAGCTTGTCGGCGTCTTCCGGATTGCCCAAATATGGCTTGAGCTTCCCGTCCATCATCTCGCCGGCTTTCTCGAAATCGCCGTGCTTGATCGCGACGCGGGCGTCCTTGATCTCCGCGAAGCGGGCAGTGTACTTGTCGCCGAACATGTTCATCGCGATCAGCGAGGTCGGGTGCATCGATGCGACGTCGAGCAGTGCCACGTCCTCGTAATATCCGGGCTCCGCGTAGACGTAGCCGCCTTCTCCGACGACCTCTCCCTTGTAATGGGATATGCCGGCATCGAAGACGTAGCCCGGGAACATCTCGTCGAGATGGACGTAGTTGAACTGTGTTTGCGGCTTGCGGTCCTTCCCGAATATGATCCGGGTGACGTGCATCCTCGTAGAGTCGTTGATGCGAAGGCCGCTGAGCTCCGCGAGCATGCAACGGGCGTTGAACGCCGGTTGCGTCGCGTCGAATACGGCCTCGGTGGCCACGACGTCGTTGACGCAATAGTCCGCGACTTTCGGCCAGAGCTCTTCCGGAACCGGCTCGTTCCAGTCCAATCCGAGCTCCTGATGGTGGATGCCGAGCTGGATCTCCCACTTCTTCAACGACTGCTTGTTGTCGTTATAGTCCCATACGTCGGCGTAGGAGAGCCCGTAAGCCTCCCTGAACGTCGCATTGCGGGAACTGCGGGATATCATCGCCTTGGAGAGCTTGTAGAGCTGCTCGTTGGAATATCCCTGCATCCTGGCGTACATGATATGGTTGTCGTAGCGCCGGCAGTTGAACCCGACGAGCTTGAACCTGCACAGGTCCTCGATCTCCGTCGGAGTCGGGTTGATGAGCTTGACTGGGCTGCCGCCATGCGACTTCCACACCACGACGAAGAGGTTGGGAAAGACCTCGACGTCGTAGAATATGATCGTGTCGCTCGACCATTCCACGCCTTCCCCGGCGTCCTCGGAATGGAACTTCATCGAGTTGACCTTCTTGATGCAATATAGCGACTGGTTGGTGCTGTTCGCTGCGAAGGACAGGACTGCTGGGCGCATGTCCGTCACGTCGTAGTGCATCCCTTGGTTGTACGCATCCTCGAGAGCCTTGGCTATGAAGTCGATGCTAGGCTTGGTCGCGGGATGGTACTCCTTCTTCAGGTTCTTCTCGATGACGGTTCTGAGCGACTTCTCGTTCTTCAGACCGTCAAAATCGATCACTTTGTTGTCTCCTTTCTTCAAGGGCAGCCCGGATGACAACGTGGCTATGGGTTCGGAGTTGCAACGTGACAGTTTCCTGCGCAACGCGCTGTTCCCCTTGAAGACCTTGATCTCGATACCGGGCTTGTACTCGGATGCGAGCTCTTTCGGGTCCCCGTCCCAAATATAGTGCAGGTGCACGCCTTTCTGGCTGCGTGACAGCTCTGCATACGTCGTCGGCCATTTGGATGCCGCTTGCATGTTGAGCTCCAGCGACCTCTCGCCCTCGTCGTCCTTGAGGTCGAAGTCGATCACGATATGGTTCTCCGGAACCTTCACGTAATGGAGCTCGGACGTGTCGATGTCTTTCAGCTGCGTCTTCACATTATCCCAACGCTTTGCCGGGATCCCCTCTGCTGACGCGTACTGTGCCGGAGCAGTCGACAACGTCCTGTCGAATATGGACTCCCTGTCGTTCAATTGCAGGGTTGTCATCGGTTGTACCGGAAGGTTGGCCTTGAATTCCGACGAGTACTTGAACTTTTCCTTGTCGAATCCGATGTAGACGTTCCGGTGGTAGCCGTCCCCCAGCATACGGCGTTCGTAGAAATCGCGGAAGTAGTTCTTCAGCTCTTCCTTCACGGCCCGCTTGGCCATCGGGTATCGAACCTTGGCCTCGTCTGCCCATCTCTGGTAGAACGCCCATGCCTCGGTCAGGTTCGTCCCGTCCTCCGACGAGAAAATATCGTAGTGGTCCTCGACGAAGTTATAGAAATCGTTCGTCGCGCCCATCATCTCGGTCGGGCGGTACGAATCGTACGCGTCCTTGCCCAATCGCAAATATACATCGAGGCAGTGCGCCGCTATGGCGCCTAGCTCGAAGTTGATCTGGGAGTTGAGAACTTGGAAGCGCTCGACCGGAACGAGGTTGCCCGAAGGCCGGACGTCTATGAGGCGCCTGACTATACCGGACTTCGCATCCGTGATGCGTACCGGCGAGTTGGTGCCCATGAACAGAAACGTCTTGAAACAGGCGGTGTAAGTGTGCTTGTAGCGTTCGTTGACGACCATCTCCTCGTGGGACACGATGGAGTTGAGCTTGGTGTTGTCCTCGATTCGCGACAGGTCGCCGTCGTGCTGGATGGATACGAGCGGGTTCGTGCGGAACATCTCCATTGCGAAGTTGTTGTTGTTCCCCGTGAGGGCCCTTGCCTCGAAGACGTTGTAATATCCCTCGAAGAGCCTCTGCACGATGTTCAGGAACGTCGACTTGCCCGAACCCGCGGCGCCGTATAGGACTATGAACTTCTGGATCGTCTTGCTGTCGCCGGCTATGACCGATCCTACGGCCCATTCCAGCTTCATCCGCTCCACTGGGTCGTAGATGGTGGACATGAGTTCGTCGTAAGCCTCGATGCTCCCGGGCTTCAACGGATATGGAAGCTTCTTGCTGACGTAGTCCTCCTTGTGGACCTCTTGAGAAGCGAAAGTCAGATCGCTGTCTAGTTCGTGGTAGTTGTCCGGAAGCGAATTGCAGTAAGATTGGAACTCCATCCACTTCTTGGACGAGAAGTCCCTCAGGTACCGAATATCCAACTTCACTTCATCCGGATACTCTTCAGACTTCTCCCGGAGAGCTCCGTCCACGATATCTACTACTCGTGAAGGGTTGGGGCTCCAGAATCCGGCATCCTCGTCCCACACGGCATAGAACGAGCTTCCTCGGATCATCAGATCGTCGGATGGGCCTACTATGAATTCGGGATAAATGGTGATGGTACTTTCCTCCATTCCCTTCTTCCCGTGAATTCGAGTGGAGGTTCTGATTTTCACAAAATCAAGCATGATGTTTTTACTATAACCTCCTAACCCTTAAAATTTGTCAAAAACGTTCAAAATCGGTCAAAATGACCAGTTAACCACTTTTTTCTTCCAACACTTTTCTATATTATAAAAACGTATATATTAATTTTTAAAGAAATATATTAAAAAAGAGTAAGAAAAGTGGTAAGTGGCAGGTCACACTGCAAATCAGGTGGTTAAAAAGTGGTCATAAAGTGGTGGCTGAGGTGGTCAATTGAGGTTTTCGCATGTTCGAAAGTTAACCGCGGGTAACTCGGTTTCAGGCAAAAGTGGTCATGTGACCACTTTGTGACCACTTTTACGAAAAAAAGTGGTCATAAATCTAGGTCCCAAAACACCCCAAAAAGGGTACAAAGATGACCTGTTTTTCACGATTTTCACCGCGCTCCTAACACGCTACCCCCATCTGACCAGGGCTGCGTAGAACTGCCAAACCGCCCTGAAAATGCTGGGCGGTTCTAAGCCCCTCTACCGGTCCGAAAATCCCTAAAATCGGGCCGAAATCGCCTCTTCTCGACGGTTAAACCCAACCATTTGGAATCGGCTGTCGCCTCTTCTCGACGGTTAAACCCACCCCTTCTCGATCACGTAGGCGTTCATCTGGTACCACAAATCGACGAACCTCATGTCCTTCCTCGGATCGTCCAAGGGGAACAGTCCGCCGTGTCCGCTGCTGGAATATCGCCTCAGCATCACGTCGTCGACCCGCTGCCGTACGTACAGGGACGGCTCGAAAGCCTCCCCGAACCACTCGTCGTCGCAATCGCCGATGCCCATGTTGTCGAGCATGAGCCAGAACCACCTGCTCGAATCCGACTTCGTCCCCGGCTCGTACATGACCGAGTCCTCCATCGAATCCGCCAACGCGACCACGACTTCCAGGAAGGAAGCCGGATATGACAGCGCCTCCGGCGGCATCTCGAGGTTGCTCACGTCCTCGAACAACCTCCTCAAATATCGCCCGTCGGTCTCCCGTGCGGCGTCCATCGGCACGTCAGGACACCACTGGAACTTGATGTCATGCAGCGTCTTGAACAGCATCTGGTAATCGCGGCCCTTCATCCGGGTCAGCAACCACCGCCAATAAGCCCTTCCGAACCTGTCGTCCATCCGGCTTCACCTCCTCGTTTTTCCAACGACATCCCATGCAAATATCATTCCACACGTGGATGTCTTTTCCAATACATGTAGATGCGTTCATGTTGCACGGTATGTCTTTTCCAATACATGTAGGTGTGTCCATGCTACACCTCAGCTTTCGCCTCCGCGAACGGCGCGTCCGAGAACACCACCTCGACGTCCCTCTCGTCGTCCAGATGGCGGAAATATGCAGCCGTCTCTCCCGCAGATGCGAGCGTGAAGCACCGCCTGAGCAGCTCTTCCTCCTCTTTCAGCGGTTCGAGCTGGTTGTACCATCCGGTGAGCACGCGGTCGACCTTGAAGTAAGTCGCGGTCAGCTTGTCGAACCACGGCTCCTCGTGACGGTACTTGTCCTCGCTGATCTGGAAGTACTTGCCGTCCTTCTCGGTCGGCCACGGCTTCACGTCCGGCAAATCCGCTTCCCGGTACTCGTCGCTCTCCTGAGGCAAGTCCGGACGAGGGTCCTTCTGCAGATCCTCAACGTCCTCTCCGCCGGATATGCGGTGGTACGGGAACATCTCAGCCTCCGAGACCTTGACCGCCTCCATCACGATCGAGCTCTGGTCATCGTTCCACGGCTTGTCGACTTTAAGAGGGTCCTCAGAACTCGCTTCGCTCGTTGCTTGCGGGTCTCTGGGCGAACTGTCGGTGACCGTCTCGTCATCCGCGTTCAGCGCTTGCGGCATAGGTCCGAACGCCTTGACACCGTCCTGGATCTCGTGCTCCGGCACGCCCGCTTCGCGCTGCGCCTCGATCTTGGCCTTGGCGCGCTCGACGGCCTCCTCGTATCCGTACACCACCTCGTCCCCGTAACGCCGGAACGCCTCGTCAGCTGCCCTAGCAGCCGCCTTCTCCTTCAAATGGCGGTCCACGAGGTAACCGGCGATGGCGCCCAGCGTCGTGCACGCGGCTATGACCGCGGCTTTACGCCTGGTATCCATTATGGCTACTCCTTTCGATCTCGAGCAGATGGGCCGCGCAATCCCTATCGACGTCGTTGCCGTAAATATAGGATCCCGCGAACCCCAGCTCTCAAATCCTGTCGATGATGATGCCGTCGCAGTTGAAGTCGAGGTAGATCTCGCTGTCGTAGTACTTGTCGCCCTTCAGCGCGGCACGGTTGACGGCTTGCACGTCCCACGGGCTGTCCGGGCAGAAAATGCGGAAGTCCACGTGCTTGGATCCGGTGCCGTCGTCGAGCCAACCCACGATCTTCGCGTTGCTGTGGCCCTCGAGGTCGAAGCCGAGCATCTCGTACACCTCGTCCAGGAAAAGGTGGCCTTCGGCCTTGAACTTCTGCTCGGCGACCCTCTCGCAGCTCTTCACGAACTGCAAGTTGTAATCCGGGTCGTTCCGCCACTGCGTGCTCGTGCGGATGGAGAAGCACTTCTTGTACAAGTCGTCCCCGTCGCCGCTGCCGAACACCTTCACCTGCTTTTCCTTCTCGGTGATCTTGCCGGACTTGGTCTCCTTCTGCTCGATGACCGTCTCCTCGCGCTCACCGTGCAAATATAGCAAGTCCTTGTCCTCGCCCTCGCTCTCGACGACCCTCGAACGGTACTCGTTGAAGCTCGTGTACAGCGAGTTGTACGCCGTGGTGATGAGTGCGATGCGCTTGGCCTGCTCGTTGTGCGCGCCCACGGTCAGCAGCACGCCGGAACCCACCATGGCGAACGGCAGCGCGTACACCTTGGCGACCTTGCCCGCAGTCTGCAAATATAGCTTCGTCTTCGATTCCCCGTCCTCGACGAGACCCATCTCCGCGTCGAAGCCGTCCTTGATGGCCGGGATATGCCTCGCGGTCTTCACGCATGCGACCACCGTGCCGCCTACGGTCAACGCGATGCCCGACACCATCATGATGTCAGGCGCTACCGGGTAGAGCTTGCGCATCACCGGTGCCGCCTTCTTCGCCACGACCTTGCAAGCCTTGCGTGCAGGCTCGAATATGGCTTTGAACTCCATCCTATTGCTCCTTTTCTACTTGGTCGGTCAGTTTCTGCAAGTACCACTGGGCTTTATGCAAATCCTCGGCGGCCTTGCCCTTGTGCTTGTAACGCCAGAGATACTTCATGCAATTGCCCTTCAAATATCCCTGGAACTCCTCGTCGTTCATCGAAGCCTCGATCGCGTCGATGCACTCGATCAGGTTCGACGTGTAGTGAGGAGGGCTGTTGACCATGTCTACGTCGGCCACTCGTCGTCGCTCCTTTCGTCTGCGAATGCCAATATGCGCTCGGCCTGCACCGTCAGCAACGCGGACACCAGCGAGCTCCCGTCCATGCTCTTGTCCACTATCGCCCTCATGCAGTCCTTGCACACGAACACCTCGGACGTCTCCAACCGGCCGTTCGCACCCGGCATCGTGATCTCCAGACGGCGGATGTCACGTGGGTCCGGCTCGGGTGGCCTCCACCAGAACGAGTTGCGGATCGGGACGCTCGGCACTGTCACCTTGTTCCCGCATATCCCGCACACCACCCCGGGGAGCTCTACATCCATGGTGGCACTTCCTCTCAATCGTCTTCGATATGCTGCGGCTTCGGCAGCACGACGATATAACCGTCGCGCACGCGCTCCACCCTCGCAGATCCCAGCTCGTACCATCCCCACGATCCGTCGATATAGTTCGTGGGCATGCCGAGGCAGTCGTAGAAGTCCTTCACCGTCGCGAGCCCGTACCGCATCGTGCTCTCCACGAGCTCGTCCAGGACGTTCTCCGCGTCCCTCTTGTCCGCGATCACTATGTCGTCGAAGCTGTGGCGCCTCCGGTTCGAGTAATACGGCCTCGAGTCCCTCGGTCGGCCGTTGTAGTAATCGCGGGTACGGGGCCGGTCGTACGACGGACGGTCGTACTGGACGTACTGCTTGCCGTCGCGCCTGTCCCGGTCGTAGTAACCGCCCGACTTCCCAAATATCAAGTTCACGGCCTCGTGGCCGAGATCCGCCAGCGTCCGCTTGATCGCCGGCACCAGCACGTCCCAGACGAGGTACTCCTTCACGGTCGACGCCCCCTCGGATATGATCTCGTCTTTCGCACGTTCCACCGCGGTGTGCTTCTTGTGGACCTCGCCCTGGACGACCTTCTTCGGGGCAGTTTTCCGCGATTGCTGGACCTTCTGCTGCTTGTATTCGTCCGTGTTGGGCTCGATCACCGGCTCTTTCTTCTCAGTTGGCATTTTCCACCCCGTTCGTGTTGATGTAGACGGTGCCGTCTTCCTCGTACTTGGTCACGGATTCCGCCACGGGCTCGTGCTCCTCGCACGGAGGCAGCACCAAGTTCCAAATATCCTCGTCGTCGGAGTTGACGCTCTGCATCACGAACGCGCTTTCCAGGTCAGTCCACCCGTAGCGCACCATGTCGGCCTCGGATATCGTGGACGTGACCTTGTCCTTGTCGAGCACGTTCAGCAGGTACCACAAGCTCACGAACCCGGCCCTGTCGAGCTGACTGCGGATCTGGTCGAGCGCGTAGTTCGCGGTGTCCGGGTCTGCGAACGAGACGGCCTGCATCGGCGGCTGGTCCTCGACCGGGGTACCCTCCACGATTTGATGCTTGCTTTCCTCGATCGCGTCGAATATCGAGTCGATCAGGGGATACGTCATCTCCTCGTACGCGTTGATGACCTTGTACTCGACCACTGCCGCGATGCTCGCCACGCCCACGCCGATCGCGAAGTCGGTGAACTTGTTGCCGGTCTTGGGAATATGCGGCTTTACGATCTTCTTGACCGCCACGCTGGAGCACGCGCCGGCTCCCATGATCACGACGCTGCTGATGCCCTTGACGACCTTACGCTTGTCGACCTTGAACTCCTTGCCGAATATCTTCATCGTTTCAAGCCCCTCTCCTGCTCGAACACGTCCCTCATGAGGACCTCGTACATGCCGTCGAGCACGCTGCCCAACGGCCCTTCTTCCTTGTCGAACTTGTCGACGGCCACGTCGGTGACGACCTGGCTCACACGGCAAATATGCTTCTTGTGCTCCATGACGATCTTCATCGCGCTGGGAGAGCCGTTGTACCGACCCTCCATCCGCAAATATACGTCATGGTGCTGCTGCAACCAGTTGAACAGTTCTTCCATCACCGGCTCCTAAGCGCGTTGGGTTCGATTACCGTCGTGTTGTAGACGATCATCCAGCAGAGCTCGGTCCCGGTGTCGTCCTTCCACGGCCGCATGACTATGTCCAACCGGCAACGCTCCTGGTCCCAGCCTATCGCCTCGCCGATGAACGTGTTGTCCTCCACGCCCAGGTACTCGTAGAAGTAGTTCAGCGTGCAGAACCCCTCGTCCGCGGTCTGCTTCACCACCTGCGATTCGGCTTCCCTCACGAGCGCCTGCGTGCACCGGAAATATCGCCCGGTCGTCCTATCGTAGAACAGCACGTTGTCGTCCGTCGAAGACGTAGTCATCGTGAGGGCCTCCTGCTGGACCTCCTCGGGCGGCTCGTGGTCCTCGAGCACCCGCTCCAGCACCTTCTCGTGCACGTCCTCGCCGAAACGCTCGATGAGCTTGTCCTGGTACTGGTTCAACGTCTGCGACGCCATGCTGTACAGGCCGGCTAACGCCATCTGTCGCTCTAAGTGCACCGAATGCGCCTTGAAGAAGCACCCCAGCGACGCGGCTCCCATCACGATCGCCGGAATATAGCTCGGAGCCACCTTCGCCACCACGAACACCTTTCGCCTGATGCCGCGGTACCGGTACGACTCCTCCTCGGCCCTGTCGAGCTTGCGGATCGCCTTCGGCGTCGCCTGCACGGCCATCACGACCGTCGCCACGAAGCCCCCGGTGCCTACCGCCATGAGGATCTCCGGCGAATGCCCCTGCGTGAAGAGCTTCGCCGACCGCAATCCCCGTGCGATGGCCTTCCCTACGTTCATATGCTGCTCCTTTCTACTCATTGCAGAGCGAAAAATATAAAAGGTGATCGACTTGCCGTCAAGTCGTTCTCAGCTGGAAGCCGTCTTCCAACATCTCCTTCTATTATAGGATGTGTTTTGTTTGCGGAAAACTGAGAGGCCGAGCACCGCTTGCGCAATGCCCGACCCCTGCCTAAGGAGGATGGAACCTACGAAATATCGTTACTTGTCTTCGTCGAACGGTACGTCTTCAACGGGCTTCTCGCCCTCGTCCTTGCCGGCGACCGCGTCCTTGACGTTGAAGCCGGTCGCGCTCGCAGCCACGCCGCCGATCACGAAGCCGATGAGGCCCCCGATGATCGGTCCGCGCGCCTTGCGCCAACCAGTCTTGATCGCGTCAAGCACCTTGGTGCCGAACGGTTTCTCGGTGTTGTTCTCGTTGTTGATGTTCTCGATGTTCTCCATAGTTGTATCCTTTCTCTTTGGATCCATCCTAATATAGGATGTGAATTCTTTGCGGGATGTTGCTTACGACAGCAGTTCCGCGTCCAATTTTGCAAGTTCTTCTTGCCGGTCCAGCATAGCTAGCATGAGCTCGTATAGGATCTTCTCGGCGTCGTCAAAACGGCCAGCGTAATCTGCGATCTCCTGCCGTATGTCATGCTCGATTTGCTCACGGTTATCGTGGAATCCATCCGCCATGACCATCACCACTTCCATCCGTCGTGTAAATCGACAATACGATACAGAGTGTTCGGTCTATGATTGGCACACGTAGGACAACAGAGCCACTCGGCGATCTTGTTCGGATCAGATAAGAATTCGTACAAGTTTGCATGGTTGTGTCTAAGGCACACGGCTTTGCACGGGTACCAGAATATGCAAGTGGAATAGTCTTTACTTTGATTTGGCACAGCCATGTCTATCACCTGTTCGGCGCGCCGGCTACCGCAAAGTCATGCACGTTGCTGACACCGGCTCCGTAATCGTAGACCACGGCCTCGCCGCGCCCCGTGTCGACAACGTCGCCATACTGCAAACCCGAGTTGATGTCGACGCCGATGACGTAACGCCCCTCGGAATCGTGGTAGAAGCCCTCTGAGTCCACGGTCCAGTCACCGGCCATGTAGTGGGCCGACGCGTCATAGTACGTCTCGACGTAACCGTCGTGCCATCCCGGCATGTTCCTCGTCGGACCGTCGGAGTTGTACATGTCGGAATATGGGATCTCGTAACCGCCGCCTCCGTCGTAGTAGGCTTCCTCGTAATACGGTTCCTCGTAGTACTCCTCCTCTGAAGCCGCCTCCGGTTCGGGCTCGGGTTCCTTGGCCTTGAGTGCTGCGACGGCCGTGGACGCGTTCTCCACCGAGGCTGCCTTGACACCGGAATATGGCGAAGCAGGAGCCGGTGAGTCGCTGACCTCCATCGCGTAGCTCGACTCGCTGGGCTCGGGCGTGTTGGCCTTCGCGGTGCTGCAGCCGGCTAGGGCGGCCATCACCATCAGCGCGAATATGATTGCGAGGGTTCTCTTCGTTTTCATTCCGTTACCTCCTCTAATACAGGTTCGCAATGCGGACGGGCCCAATCGCTCTCGAACTCCTCGCGGTTCGAGTAGTTGAAGCGCTTGTTGATGAAGCCATCGCTGACGACGGCAGTGCATCTACCCGACTTCCGCTCGTCGAACTCGACCTGGTACCGCTTGCCGTGCACCAGCTGGATCGCGGAGCCCGCCGTGAATATGATCTGCGTGAGGCCCTTGTACATGTGCCAGCCGTACTGGCGCCTCTTTCCCGATTTGGCCATCACGCATCGCCGCCTTCCTCAGTAAGATTTTTCAGGTACTCGCGCTCGAACTCCGCGTAGCACGTCTCGCACAAGTCGATTGAAGGGGCCTCTGACGGCGAAGAGCACCACTCGGGGTTGGTCGTGTAGATGGTCTTCACGTTACGGCGTGACGAGAGTATCACGCCGCACTTGTCGCAGATGTATGCCTTGGTCATCATGCCTCACCCTCGTCTGTTTCCCCGTCCAGGATATCGTCCACGAGGGCCTCGATGCCGTCGCTCATGGCGAGGTGCATCTGGCGGGAAGCCTCCTCCGGCCACTCGATCCAGCAGACGTTCGGCAAATATACCGTGGTGAAGCTCTCCTCCCACTCGCCGCTCTCGCCGACCTGCAGTGACGGGAAACTGACGAACGTCTTCAAGCCCTCGGCAACGTCCTTCATCAGGTCGCTGAGGGTGTACTGGGTGACCTTGTAGATATGGACGCACTCGTTCCCGTATCCGACATGCACCTCGTGCAGCGACAGCAGCCTCTCGAGCATCTCGTCCCTGCTCATCTTCTCGATCTCCGTCATTTCAGGTCCTCCCTTTCCTTGATGTAGTCCTCGATCTCATGACACGAGAAAGCCGTTCCCTCCAAATTGCAGTAGACGGTCTTGAGGACGTTGTTGTCCAAATATAGCAGCGCGCTGCGCGTTATGCCGTTCTCCGCCAGGAACTCGTGCATGAGGCTTATCTCCTTGTTCTGCATGACCGTCTTGATGATCGCTCGGTCGTTCGCGGCGTCGTACTTGACGTCGGAGACGCGCACCATGCGCTCGACGCAGATCATCACGGTCTCCAATTGCGGGTTCTGGTTGTACACGTGGTACGGCAATATGACGAACGTGATGTGGTAGTGATCGTCGCGGTTCATCAGATATCACCCCGCAAGTTCGCTATCCAGAACCAAGCTTCGGTCAAATGGCGCTTGGCTTCGTCTTTGGCCCTTTTCTCGTCGTCTTTCCGCGGTTTGACCCTGTCGAGTATGCGGCTAGCCTCGGAAATATGATCCGAGACCATGTCCAAATCGACGTAATGCTCGTATTCCATCCTCTTTCCTCCTTAGCCTTCCGTCTCCCCTTCTACCACCACCCGCTCGATGATGCAGGTGTTGTAGTGCTCCCACCGTGTCGGAATTGCGGGGTTGATGCGCTTGATCGAATGCCCGATGTCCGAGGTATGCGAGCACGGGCCTCCTGCCAGGTAGCAGTCGCTGCTCCCACGGCACTTGGTACCGTCGCAAATATAGAGGTAGAGGAGCTCCTCGGTGTTCTCTTCTTGCGCCATGCCGTCCCTCCTCTCATCGCATCACGAAGAACGAGATATAGATCGCGAACCCGGTTATAATGGCCAGGGTCGTGATCAGGGCCAACAGGGCCCAGGCGGCATCGGCTTTGCGCCGTTTCATGACGTCTGCATGCCATTGCTCGCCTAAGGTCTTCGTGGGCTTGCGCTTGCGAACAGTCTGCTGCTTCATTTCAATGCTCCGTTTCTCAATTGCCCTTTACTTTCCTGTAGCCTCCCAGCCCGTCGTCCACGAGGCACGACCTGGGCTCGGACAATATCTCGTCCACGTCCGGCGGGAGGCTGTAGAGGGTCTCCTTGTCGCCCTCCCCGGTACGGCATACCTCGCGGATCTTGAGGTAGTTGAGGATTGCACGTTTGACCGTGGCATGATCGCCCTTGTACACGGCCCAGAAATGCACGTCCGCCTTGAACTCCCAGAGCGGCACGGACATGAGGTCCTCGGTGGTGTACACCGGCTGGCACTCGAGCAGGATATAGGGCTTGCCGTTGTTCTGGGCAGGCGTGACGTGGACGCCGCTGTTCTTGGCCCTCTCGACGTTGTCCTTGTCGAGCTCCACCCGTAGCAGGTACTGGGTGATGTCCGAGATATGGCCCGTCTTGAGCGCCTCTGCGAGGTTGCCTTCGTCCGCCTCGAGGCGGCAGGTGCAGTTGTACAGGATATAGGGGAACTCGCGTTCGGTGGTGTCCTCCTTCCAGGCATGGACGACCACGTCCCGCATCACCTTCTTCTCGCAATCCGGGCACATCTGGATGACCTCGCTGGGCTCCGCCTCGGGCAGGTAGCACACCACCAGCTTGGGCTTGTACGGCAAGAACACCTCGCCGCAAATATCACAGTACATGGATACCGCCGTCATAGTTCTTCTCCTATCAGACCGTCGTGGTACTTGTTGAAATATGCTGCGATTGAATCGGCCTTGTCGGGGTCGGTCTCGCTGAAACGGATCGAGGTCTCGTCCTTCCAGTAGTCGACGACGAACGGCTTTGAAATATCGCAGAGGTAGTCGAAGACGTCGGCTCGAATTGCGGGGTCGTCGGTCTTGAACGTGAACTTCCACTTCTCCCGCCATACCTGCCTGCCGTCGTTCTTGGTGTGACGCTGCTTGACCCGTTGCCATGTGAGGTGGTTAAGCATCGTTTACCTCCTCGATCAAATGGGCAACTTCCCGGCTCACGGCATCGTTCAGCATCAGAACGGCCGTATCCAAATGGCCGAGCGCTAACATCAGCTCGTTTCGGGCGATTCGATTGTTCGGCTTTTCAGCATCGCGCAGCTCTTTGCCGACGGCATCCAAGAGCACGATGTTGACATTGACACAGGACACGAAGTCGAAGCACTCTTTCCGCTTGGCTTCGATCTCTGGGGGTTCGAGCCAGTCCTCCATGTCATCGCCTCCCGTTCAGAATATACCGCTGCAGGTACTCTTCTCGCGGCAGCCTTAACTGCTCGGCGCAAACAGGGCAAATATCCTGAGATTTGTCCCGGTCATAGGTCGAGCCGCACCGCTGGCAACGGGTCCTCGACGACCGCCCCTCCATGATCTTGTCGAGGGCGTCCAGCCAGTCGTTGGTGTTCTTCAATCGCCGCTCCGTCATGACCAGGACGACGATGTTCAACGCCAGGACGATCACGGTGATGGTGAATAGAATATCTCCAGCCATTACGCCCTCCCATGCGGGTTCTTGAGGAACCAGATCTTGCCGGATATGACGTCGCGCCTGAGATCAGGCGTCATCTGCACTTGGTAGGCGTTGAGCACGTCGCTGTACTCGGTGGCCATGGCGTTCGCGCCGTCGACCAGCCCGACCTTCTTGCCTACGTCGTAACCGGCCCTGTAACCACGGTGCCTGGCGAACGCGTAATATGCAGTGAGGCCCACGATCGCCCAGGTCATGGGGTCGGCTGCCACCGCCATCACGCGGTACTTGAAACGGCGGACCTTGTCGCCCCGGTGAAGCTTGCGGACCGTGGGGCCGTACTGCTTCTTCTTGGGTTGCTCTTTCTTCGAAGCCTCGGTCTCCTCCGGAATATCCGGGAGGATGGCTGCTGCGATCCTGACCCTAGCTCTCTCGAACATCTTCGTTCCCTTTCTCTTGTCCCTCTTCGTTTTCCTCTTCTTCGCGGTGGTCTATCTCCACCATGTTGAACACGACCGTGTCCTCGGTGACGCCGTTGACGTACTCTGCCAGCTCGTTGAGCAGGACCTCCGCCACCCAGTTATCGTCAGGTGGATGCGAGTACTTGTTGTCGAACGCCTTGCTCACGGAGACCGCGATCCTGTACCGGACGCAGTTCTCGTAGATGTGCTTCGCGACGTTCACCTTCTCCCTGTACACCATCATGTCGCCCATCGTTGCTCCTTTCCTCCAACAGGCTCGGTGAAAAAATATAAAAGGTGTGCTCTGACCTCTGAGCTACCAGGCTGAATGCCTGGACCGGAATCGAACCGGTGACCTCACCTTCTATTATGCGGTGTGTAATTTTTGCGAATCGTTTCGGCGACGCTTTTCGCTTGTGTGGCCACAGGAGGCTCTACGTACGATTACAACGCTTCTTATGTCCATGGTGTTCGCGAACACCGCGTGTGACAACAGCATCGTTATAACCCGGTCCACTGTCTCCACCAAAATATGCGTAACGTGTCGCCGAAACGTTCACGCGAACACCGAGAACGTGCGTAGGATCGTAATGATTTGCTAAACATCCACGGTAACCAAACAACGAGAACGTTGACGCCGAAACGAAATATAGCGAACACCGAAGACAGCAGAAGTGCTGACGCTGCCCGCAAAACCATTGGCGTGCATAAGAGTGAAGTTATTCGCCGAAACGTCTACGGCGAACACCGTGGGCGTCAGAAGCGATGAGGCCGGTCGTATAACCGCGGTAACTCACATCAGCGAAAAGCGCCGCCGAAACGTCTCGCCAATGCTCGACTGATCCTCCGCTGCTCGTCGGATGCGCAAAAGCGAATAGGCCGCGTGCGCAGCCCATCGCCTGAAAGCCAGGATATGCTAGAACTCCACTCCCGCATTCCTCAGCCTTTCCTTGACGTCCTCAGTCAGGTTCTCGGTGCCGTAACGGTCCACCATCTTCTGCAGGCGCTTCACTGCCTTCTGGTCCTGCTTCGCCAACTTCCGCTCATGGTGCTTGCCCATGTGCTTCTCGACGAAGTCGCCGACCTTGGGGCCGATCACGCTAGCATAGACGATACCGAACGCGCAACCTGCTCCTGCAAGTACGCCCCTGTAGATGATCTCTTGCTTCTCCATGATAGTCCTTTCTCTTCATTGACTTCCTATAATAGGGCGTGCTTTTTCTGCGCCTGAGCTGGGCGAACACCGTAGTTGCCAGAAGCGTTGCCGCGGTATGAAGTGTCGTCGAAATACACAAGACCGAAATGCGCCGTCGAAACGATCCTGGTAAATGATCCTCCGCTGCGCGTCGGATGCGAAAAACGAAGGGGCCGTGTAAAATCCACAGCCCCGATGCTTTGGGGAAGGTCTTAACTTTGACGAAGTTTTTCCACTTCTTCCAACAAGCTATTGATCTTGTCGTCGTGCCGAGTGATGGTCTTGTAAGTAAGCTCGTTCACCGTCGTCTGCGTCTTGAGCACTTTGTTGAAGTCCCGCCTCAACAGCAAGTGCTGTACGTAGATCGCGATGGCCGCCACATTGGTAATAACCAAACCCGTAGCCAACTTGTTGATTGCTTCATTGGTATCCATTGTAAATCCTTTCTCTTCGTTATGGACCTCCTATAATAGCGCGTGAAATTTCTGCGTCTGACCAGGGCGAACACCGTTATCATAAGAAGCTCTTGGGTTTCCAGGTCTACCATGATCACCTAAGTGTACGAAAGCGTCCGCCGAAACGATGGCAAAAGGAAAGAGCCCGTGTAAACTCTACGGGCTCCTCCCCAGGAGAGAAAGGAATTCGTCTAGAACTTTATACCCAGATCCCTGAGCTTTTGCAGGTACTCCTCGTCCAAACCCTCTGCGAAGCCGTGGTTGTCGACACGATCCTGCAGCAGATCGATGAGCCTGTTGTACTTCTGCCGGAGTTCGCGCTGTGCTTTAACGCCGTCCAGCTTTTCCTTGACCCATACGATCGTCGCGCAAGTCGTGAAGAACAGCACACCGCCCAACACAGCTGCTGTAGCACTGTCGATGACGCTGCTGATAATCTCGTTTTTAATCTTCATGATATTGCTCCTTTCGTTGATTTCTCTCCTATTATAGGATGTGCAGATTCTGCGCCTGACCTGCGTGTTCTCGTTTCGGCGGCTGCTTTCTCTCTTGCGGGTGCCACCGGTCAGTCATATGTTCTCGATGCCGCTCCTTATGTCGGTGGTGTTCGCGAACACCATTGACATAAGAAGCATCAAGAGCGTACGACTGACCGGTAGCACCCGCAAGAGCGAAAGCATTCGCCGAAACGAATATGGCGAACACCGAATGTATTAATTGCATTGTTATAAGCGGCTCCGCAGCCTGCATTTATAACGCCAAAATATGACGCCGAAACGACATATGGCGAACACCGTAATTACCTACTAGGTTATGTGCATTCGTATAACCATTCACCGGTACAAAAGCACAATAACTCGCCGAAACGACGCCAGTAAATGATTCTCCGCTGCGCGTCAAATGCGAAAAAATATAGAAGTTGTAATCGCCTACCACCCACCCGTATACGCCGCTTCTATGCCGGCTTCGAATTGAGCCCCAGGTCACCCTGGTTTTCTCCTCATCATAGAACGTGTGGATTCTGCGAACACCGTAGTTACCAGAAGCATTGCCGCGGTATGAAGTATCGTCGAAATACACAAGACCGAAATGTGGCGCCGAAACGACAACTGGCGAACACCGCGGACGTAAGAAGCGCCGTCATCACCCGCAACGCCGAGGTAGCCCACGCAAACGAAACGTACCGCCGAAACGAACACGCTAACGCTCGAATAATCCTCCGCTGCGCGTCGGATGCAAAAGGAAATGGCCCGTGTCCGGACCACCTCCCACGAATCGAACCGAACACCTATCGCTCGTTGCCCCACGCATCGGGCTTGCGCGCCCGCCAGTTGGCCGCATAGAGCTCGATCTCGTACTTCCCGTCCCAGATGTCCTGCTCGTCGAACGCGAACCCTGTATCGGTCCTGACCATGGTGATCGCGTGCTCGTCGCCTTTCCAGCCACGTGCAACGTCCCACTCGTCCAGGACGACCTTCCTGCATTCGACGACCACGCCCATCTCGGGATGGTCCACGAAACCCTTG
>JAEIGA010005126.1_pt1 | contig 20112 bp, 17 predicted proteins | sample 9270691 | NCBI WGS metagenome assembly JAEIGA01 (sample SAMN17057246, study PRJNA624740) | gut metagenome | biome: biome; isolation source: fecal sample | host: Bos grunniens | place: China: Xizang | collected 2019 | reverse complement strand
CCAGCCGCATAATCGTGGGCTACCCAAAGATGATTGACCGTTTCGACGAGGAAAACCAGGCCATCAAGGCCATCGCCGGCAACCACCTCGACGAGGCAGCCCACACCTTCGCCGCACTCCTGCAGCAGGGAGCCATCAAGGAGAACATCCCCACACTGTTCATGGGATTGAAGGAAGCAGAAGCCGTAAAACTCTTTGCAAACACATATCTGGCATTGCGAGTAAGCTACTTCAACGAGCTCGATACATACGCCGAGATTAAAGGCCTCGACTCTGCAGCCATCATTCAGGGCGTAGGTCTCGACCCACGCATCGGCGACCACTACAACAACCCATCATTCGGTTACGGAGGCTACTGCCTGCCAAAGGACACCAAGCAGCTGCTTGCCAACTACCAGGAAGTGCCACAGAACATGATGAGTGCCATTGTGGAGAGCAATCGCACCCGCAAGGACTTCATTGCCGACCAAGTACTGCACAAAGCCGGATACTACGACTACTACAGCAAGGGCGATTTCAATGCCAGCGAGGAGAAACACTGCGTTGTCGGCGTCTACCGCCTCACCATGAAAGCCGGTAGCGACAACTTCCGCCAGTCTTCAATCCAGGGAGTAATGAAACGCATCAAGGCAAAGGGAGCCGAGGTAATCATCTACGAACCAACCATTGAGGACGGCACAACATTCTTCGGCAGCCGCGTGGTTAACAACCTTGCCGACTTCAAGGCACAGTCACAGGCAATCATCGCCAACCGCTACGACAGCGCACTCGACGATGTGAAGGAGAAAGTTTATACACGCGATATTTTCCAGAGAGATTGACTACAACATGTCAAGTTGGAAACGTCAACCGACAAACACAAATAAAACTAATGGAAAAATATTTTGACATACGATATGAATTTGACGTGCCAACCGTCCACGCAACCATAGACGAACATATTGCCAACGGCAAGACTGGCTACATCTGCGTTGCTGACGGTAATATACTCACAATGGTTCATAACGATGAAGACTATTGCAAAGTCGTTGACGGCAGCATCTTCTCCATCTGCGACAGCAGCTGGGTTCCCAAGTTCGTAAAGTGGATATACGGATACCAGCGTGGCCACTATTGTGGCAGCGACATCTTCATTGATGTTGTACGTGCACGCAAGCACCGCATGATATTCCTTGGCACAAAACAGAATGTTCTCGACGCCCTGCAACAGAACCTTGCAAAAGAGAACCCCGATGTACAGGGCATGACATTCAAGGAACTCCCTTTCTGCACCGTCGATGGATTCGACTATCCCGGCATTGCAAAGATGATTGAACAGGATGGCGCCGACATCATTTGGGTGGCTCTTGGAGCGCCAAAGCAGGAACAGTTCATGAACCGCTTGCAGCCGCATTTGAAGCATGGTGTGCAGATAGCCATAGGCGCAGCCTTCAACTTCTACAGCGGCCTCAGCGACGCACCACAACGTTGCCCGGCATGGATGCGCAAGCTACACCTTGAGTTCGTCCACCGCATAATAAAAGAGCCCAAGAAACAAATCAAGCGCTGTTGGGGAATCATCACCACCCTGCCGGCAATATTCAATAAGGAGAGAAAAGTAAAGAAGCAAAACAAGAAATAACTCTGTGACAGCATGAATCAGGCTTGGAAATACATACAAAGTGATTACTTTCGCTATACAGGTAAAGTATTGAGTCCATTCAAACTTTCCATGAAAGCCTTGTTTGGAGTAAACCATTGTTTTCGATACACCTTTTGGTTGAGACTATCAAAATCAGGGGGGGGTATTGGATTGATTTCCAGACAATTACACAAACATTACTCCATCAAATACGGTATGCAGATACCGGTAGCCACAAAAATAGGTTATGGTTTTTACATTGGTCACGGAGTTGGAGTTGTAATCAATGGTGGAACAACCATTGGCAACAATGTAAACATCAGCCAGTTCCTTTCCATTGGAACCAACAAACATACACCCGCAACAATTGGAGATAATGTTTATATTGGACCGAATGTCTGTATTGTTGAAGATGTAAAGATTGGAAGCAACACAACTATTGGAGCCGGTTCGGTTGTAATACGTGACATACCTGAAAATTCAACAGCTGTTGGGTGTCCGGCAAAAGTAATTGGAGAAAATAAGACTCCCCAATATGTCCAAAACAGATGGATTATAGAATAAAGAAATTTTAAAGCAAATGGCAAACGAAAACAACAAGCGCATAGCTAAAAACACAATTATCCTGTACATCAGAATGATTGTGGTTATGTTCATAACATTGTTTACAAGCCGTGTAATTCTCAAGGCACTTGGTGTTGACGATTTCGGTATCTACAATGTAGTAGGCGGTGTTGTTACAATGATGGCAGTTGTGAACAATGCAATGGCTGTCTCAACCCAACGTTACCTTACATTCGAGTTGGGAAAAGGCGATATGCAGCAGTTCAAGAAGGTGTTCAGTACCTGTATGACTATATATATAGCACTTGCTCTGTTGCTTGTATTGCTTGCCGAGACTGTCGGACTATGGTTTGTCAACAACAAGCTTGTCATAGCCCCCGACCGTCTGTTTGCAGCCAATGTTGTGTATCAGTTTGCCATACTCTCAAGTATCTGTGCTATGATACAGATACCTTACAATGCGTCAATAATCTCTCATGAGAAGATGAACGCATTTGCATACATAGGCATTGTCGAAGCTGTTATGAAACTTGCTATAGCTTATGTCTTATTCGTCTCGCCCATCGACAAGCTGTCGCTCTACGGAGGTCTCACATTCTTGAGTTCGTTTGCCATATTTATGACCTACCGTACATACTGTTTGCGTAATTTCAATGAGACGCGATACTCTTTTATGTGGGACAAAGCACTTACCAAACAGCTTATCTCATACTCGGGTTGGAATCTTTTCGGCGCTTTGTCGGGTGTAGCAAAAGGACAGGGACTGAACATACTTATAAATATCTACTTTGGCCCGGCGGTCAATGCCGCTCGTGGCATTGCATATCAGTTGAACCACGCAATCTCAATGCTGTTCACTAATTTTTATACTGCAGTACGCCCACAAATCACAAAATACTACGCACAGAAGAACTACAACGAGATGTACAACCTTGTATATCGCAGTTCTAAATTGTCGTTCTTTCTCATACTTGTCTGTTCACTGCCGTTGATAATGGAAGCCCCGACAATTGTGCAACTGTGGCTTGGGCAGCTACCGGACTATGTTGTCATTTTCGTGCGAATAATTGTAATCATCAGTGCTGTCGATGCAATGTCCACCCCACTTATGACATCCATCCACGCAAGTGGCGACATCAAGCTCTATCAGTTCACAGTGGGAATGATTATGATTCTCACACTGCCCATCTCTTGGCTTTTCCTGAAACTGGGCTTTGCACCCGATGCAGTGTTCTACATATCGCTTACATTGAGTACCATAAGCCTGTTCATACGCCTTGCCATAGCAAGTAAAAAAACAGGAATACCATATTGGGGATTCATCAAGGCTGTGATACTACCGTCAGCCGTTGTATCAATTGTGGCACTGATACCGTCGTACGCAGTCCATAGATTTATTGGAGAGGGTATTCTTCCAACAATCGTAGTATGCTGCGTGAGCGTAGTATCGGTACTCCTTTCCGCATATTTCATTGGAATGAGCAAACTGGAGAGAGACGCCATAAACAGGATGTTCCTCAAGAAGTTGAAAAGAAACAAGAAATAACAAAAACCAAATTATATGATTGCTACTCTTAAGAAAATTTATGGTCATTACATCCATAGGAAATTGTTCAAGCAGCAGTTTAAATACCAGAACGAACTACGCGAGAAGTATCAAGGTGCCGACAATTACAACAGACTTGAATACACAATCAAAGTACAGACACACGGTATTGAAAAAGGGTTGTCATTCCGCACTCCAAAGGAAGCTTTTGGTGTAGTGAAGATTATGGCGCTCTTTGACAACCTGAAGATATACACCCAGAACCCCAAGTTTAACAAGGAGACCGTTAACGAAACACTGAATGTACTTAACACATATATAAACAGATTCAAAGGCAATCCCAAGATTGAACCTATTGTCAAGGAATACAACGCATTGTCCGCCAGGTTCGAAGCCTTTAAAGAGTGTTGTGTAGGAACTATGACAATCCACAAAAAGGATGTTGAAGAGGCCATCAACATCGACTACCTCAAATTCATCAAGGCAAGACACTCTTATCGTTACTTCACCAAGGATGCAAGCATTGAGCAGATAAAGCAGGCTCTTGAAATAGCACGTTACACCCCTACGGCCTGCAACCGCCAGCCACAGTGCGTGCACATATACTCAGGCAAGGAGATGGAAGAGGTACTTACAATACAGCATGGTGCTCTTGGCTTCATTGACGAGATGAGCTATTGCATACTCATCACTGCCGATATGCGAGCATATTCTGCCCAAGAAAATTATCAAGCATATGTTGACGGCGGTCTATATGCAATGAACCTGTTGAATGCGCTACACTCTACAGGTCTTGGAACAATACCATTGACCTGTGGTCATCTACAGGGTACAAGCCGTACTAAACTGGCGCAGTTCGGTGTAAAGGAATACGAATGTCCTATAATTGTTATCGGCATCGGCGGTCTTGAAGAGAAAGCCGAGGTAAATGTATCTCCTCGCAAGGAATATAGTGACTACACAACATTCCACTCAAAAGAGAAATAATATGAAAAGAATAGGCATAGCAACTATACATAAGAGTTCCAATTTCGGCGGCAGCCTTCAGGCATACGCACTCTACAAGTATCTTGAGTCGCAGGGACACAGCGTGGAAATCATTGACCTGCTGCGACCGGTTCACGACCGGTTCATATATGACAACCGCTACAAACCATACCGCAGCACCCGTTATACCTTAAAGAACAGGATTCTTGAATCGGCAAAAAAACTACTTGGACGCAAAGACAACAAAGGCTACTCATCAGAGGCTTCAAAACAGAAGTTTGCAGAGTTCTTCAAAGACATAAAATACTCTAAAGAGTACCGCAAGGTAAGATATATATATAAGGATGCACCAAAATATGATATCTATATTTCGGGCAGTGACCAGCTTTGGAGTCCAATGCACCCATTCTGCATTGAACCATTCTTTCTCACCTTTGCCCCCGAAGGCAGCAAGAAGATTTCATACGCTACAAGCATTGGCGTAACGGAACTCACCGAGAGGGAGAAAGCCGATTTCAAGAAGTGGCTTGCATCATACGAAGCAATATCGGTGCGTGAGGCCGAAGGCAAACAGCTGCTTGACAGCTTTATAAAGGACAAGAACGTTGAGGTTGTTGCCGACCCCACTTTCCTGCTCGACATAGAGGAGTGGAAAAGCCTTGCAACAGCACCAAGCATAAAGGAGAACTACATACTGCTATTCTCGCTCACCAACACCAAACCCTTGGTTGATTTTGCCATAAGAATGAGCAAGGAGAGCGGCAAGAGACTGGTGATACTCAAAGGCCCACTGTTGGATGCCAACAGCCCCGACTACGTCCTTGACAACAACATTGGCCCAAGAGAGTTCCTCGGTTATTTCGACAATGCCGATATGGTTATTACCGACTCATTCCACGGCAGTGTATTCTCAATGCTTATGGGTGCGAAGAACTTCTTCTCATACATACAGCCCGTTTCAAAGACAGGTAGCAGAATCACCAACCTGTTGAGCACCGTTGGAGAACCCGGCCATCTGCTACCAAGTGACCTTGCCAAAAGTTACAAGGAACTGGACAACGAAAAGGTTGACAAAGCAACATTGTACAAGAGAATAGCAGAAGTTAGGGAACACGCAAGAGGTTTCCTTACCCACAATATTTAACAAAAAAGTGTTTACGATATATGAGCACACCTAAAGATAAAAGCATATACAGCATAAAGGATTGCTACGGTTGTGGTGTCTGCGCAACAGTCTGCCCAAAGAAGATTATTGACATCAGACTGAACGGCAGTGGCTTTTATGAGCCCGTAATCGACGATATTGAAGCCTGCACCAACTGCGGCTCGTGCTTGAGTGTCTGCTCTATAAAGGACAATAACCTGTCAGTAGATAACGGAGTTGTTGCAAGCTATGCGGCTTGGAGTAACAACCCCGAGGTACGCCATAAATGCTCATCGGGCGGTGTAGGTTATGAAATTGGTCGTCACCTGCTCAAGGATGGTTACAAGGTTTGCGCAGTGCGCTACAATGCACAGGAGAACAGGGCTGAGCACTTCATTGCTACTAACGAAGAGGAACTTACAGCATCAATGGGTAGCAAATATATCCAGAGTTACACCGTTGATGGTTTCGAGGCTGTAAACCGCAAGGAGAAGAACCTTGTAATTGGCACACCTTGCCAAATAGACTCTTTCCGCCGATATATCAAGAGATTCAAGGTCGAAGACAACTTTGTACTTGTTGACTTCTTCTGCCACGGTGTGCCATCAAAACTCGGCTGGGACAAGTATCTTGCCGAAATTGAAAAGACTACCGGCAAAACAAAGAATGCAACTTGGCGCAATAAAATATACGGCTGGCACAATAGTTATGCAGTAACCATTGAGGGTAAAAAGGGAACAAGCAGCATCCCCCTCCACAAAGGCTGTACATATATTAGGCTATTCCTTAGCGACAGTTGCTTGGGAAAAGCTTGTTATGACAACTGTAAATATAAGTACAACCACTCGGCAGCCGACATAAGGTTGGGCGACTTGTGGGGCAAAAAATACAGTGCCGACACCAAAGGAACAAGCGGTGCCATTGCCTTTACACAAAAAGGCGATGATGTTCTAAAAAGCATTGACTGTACTTTGATAGGAGAACCGTTTGAAACTGTTGCAGAAGGACAGGTAAGGCAACCCTCAAAAAGAAGCCATCTGTTCAGTACCATCAAGCGAATGCTTGAAGATAAAGAAACAACCATAGTAGAGATTGCCAAAGTCCTTGAACGCGACAAGAGAAAGCGAGACCTGAAAAGACGTCTGCTGAATCCCACAAAAACCATAAAGAACCTACTGAAACGATTTATAAAGTAAATTATACGCTATGAATATAAAGACCATTACCTGCCACGATGTATATAATTACGGAGCAAGCCTTCAGGCATACGCCCTGCAGGAATACCTCATATCTCAAGGGCACAATGTAGAAATCATAGACTACAAGCCCGACTACATGCGCGTGCACTACGATTTCTGGTATGTACCCAAGAACTCGCACTACTACAAGATGGCAATGAACTCAAAGTTGATACACTTTATGCTTTGTTGTTATTTTGCACCTCATAGATTTGCTACATACGGACGCAAGAAGAAATTCGATGCATTCAAGGAGAAATTCCTTAAATGTACGCGCCGCTATAATTCATTTGAGGAACTTGCCGCAGATGCTCCGGTTGCCGATGCATACTTCGCCGGCAGCGACCAAATTTGGAACAGTAACCTGCCCAACGGAAAAGACCCTGGTTACTTCCTACAATTTGGAAAGGAGGAAACCAAACGCATTGCATACGCGGCAAGTTTCGGTATCCCCGAGATTCAACCGGAGCATCGCCCTTTAATGAGCAAATGGCTGGAAAAATTCGATGCAATATCGGTAAGGGAAAAGAGCGCCCTCAATATCCTTGACACGTTGAATGCCAAAGGCATCAATGTAGTTGACCCCGTATTCTTGCTGACCAAAGAACAATGGAGCAGGTTTGCAGGAGAGCAAAGAATGATAAAAGAGAAATATATCCTTGTCTATGATCTTGACCTCAGCAACAAAGACCTCAAGATTGAGGCAAAAAGGCTCAACGCATTATACGGCTACAGGATTGTGGCTGTCAATGGACTTGCAAAATGCCCTTATGCACATAAAAGCATCAATAATGCCGGCCCCCAGGAGTTCCTGAACCTAATAAAGAATGCCGAGTTTGTTATAAGCAACTCATTCCACGCAACATCATTCTGCGTAATATTCAACAAGAGATTTGCAACATTCTACAAGCACAAGAATATTTCACGAATGGCCGATTTGCTTGAATGTGTAGGTTTGAAAGATTCACTCAATGCCCAAGAACCCAAATATGAATACAACTGGGACAAGGTGAACGAAAAACTGGTTGAAATGTGCGCCTTAAGTTACGACTACATCAAGAACAATACAAAATAGAATTATGTACGCCCTTTTAGTTGCTATATATATACTGTTCACTTTCTTAATAATAAGGAATACCGGCGAAAAAAGATTATTGTGCCTTTTGCTGGGAGTCTTTATGTTGCCCAACAACATAACCCTAATCAATAACTCTATGTTTATGGGATATATGTTGTATGTAAGTGCATTTATTCTATCATTGATATACCATAAGGAACTAAAACTAAAGAACATCTCCAATTGCCCAGTTTATCCGCAATTGATGTTAGTCCTTATAAGTTGTATGCTCATTGGACTATTTGACGATAGAATGGGACCTGTAACAGGTATATGGCGCAGTGTGCAATATTTTATGAAAACATTCCTGCTATTTGCATTCGGTTGGTTGACATTAAAGAAACAGCCAGCAATTGTTGAAGCGGGATATACAAATAAAAACAATATTGTATTTTCAAAATTATTGCCCATAACACTCATAATCACTTTTTATGGACTAGTAACGGCTGTGACAAAAAGCAACCCCATCCTTGACGCGGTTGGATTGGAGGATCGTTTTTTCTTTGAAGATGACGAGAGTTACCGTGCGTTCCGTGTAACGGGTGCGAATGTCTCATCATCGGTCTATGGTTTGACTTGTGGAGTGTTTTTTATGTGTTGTTGCTTTTTAAAGAAAAAACAGAGCAAACTCTCATACGTAGCTTTGGGGTTGCTTTTTATCAACGTATTCCTGTCTGCCACGCGCGCAGCTATGATTCCGTTCATTGTTGGATTGGGAATATTTATAATTCTGAACAAAGGACTCAGTAAGGGTCTCAAATATGTCACAATTGCAACAATTTCTACTATACTGATTTTTCCCATACTGCCGCAAGGCATAAAAAATTACTCATCGGAGTTGGTGGCATCAATAGAAGATGTCCTCCTGCCATCCGGCACAGGTGGCGAGGAATTTCAGGGTAGTAGTATTGAAAAACGAGATATGCAAATTGCTGCATCCATGGCATATTTGAAAAAGAAGCCTTTGTTTGGTCATGGAATAAGTTATGCTTCCGAGGTAATTCTTAAAGGTGATAAACACGATGAACTTTTAGGAATGGAGAGCTATCTTTGCTTTATTGGTATAGAATTGGGATTGGTATATGCCGTTGCAATAGCCATATTCTTCATTGCTTGCATAATATATTTTATTAGGAATAGAAAATATAACCATGACTATGCTGACATAGGTATTGTATTTGTAGTTATGTACATTCTTTTCTTGATTTATGCTTGGGTTGGAAACGCTTGGTTCATTATGATGCCAATTTTAGGCTATGTGATGAAACACATCTATCTCAAAAAACAGTATTTCATACAATATAACAGGCAGAAAGAACAAAAGTAACGGCTTCACCACCGCTTGGTCTGTTAGTGTTTGTGTCGTAATATTTAAAAGTTAACATTGCTATATATGAAAAAAATTTTGTTTTTGTGCAGCAGTTACCGTTCTGGAGGAGCAGAGAGAGGATTCGTATCATTACTGAATGCTCTGCCCCTGGATAAAATTGAAGCACACGTTATGGTAATTGAAGAAGAGGGACTTTTCAAGGAGCAATTACCAGAAAACATTGTTATCAAGCACGCACCAAGAAATCTGGTCATAGCCAATGCAAGAATAAAATCCTCATACTTTTGGAAATATGCAACCATCCCTTCTGTGTTCAAGAAAGTAAGCAGCATAATAAAGGGGAAATTTGTCATTAAGAAAGAAAAAATCAGTTCCGAACAATATTTTTGGAGGGAATTCAAGAACATTATACCTGAGAACGAAGAGAAGTATGATGCAGTAATCTCATTCATGGCAGGTATATGCAATTATTATGCAATAGACAAAGTGAATGCCAAGAAGAAGTTCCTTTGGGTTCACAGCGATTACAACAAGATGCTCAGCAATGCCAAATACGATGAGCCATATTTCACCGCAGCCGACAAGGTAGCCACAATTTCCTCTATTTGCGTAGATGCTTTAGCGCAAAATTTCCCATCACTAAAAGACAAGTTCATTCTTGTAGAGAATGTATCACCAGCATCTCTAATCATAAAGAAAAGTAAAGAAAAAGTTGATGATATACAACCAGAGAAATATGATTATATAATCTCTTCCGTAGGACGTCTACACGAAGTCAAAGGTTATGATATGGCAGTAGAAGCTGCCCATATAATGAAAGAACGAGGATTGAACTTCTGCTGGAACATTGTTGGCGAGGGAGATATGCGCCCTACCCTTGAAAAGAAAATCAAGGAATACGGCTTGGAAGACAACTTCAAACTGTTAGGTCTAAGAGCTAACCCCTACCCTTATGTTGCAAACTCAACATTGTTTGTGATGACTTCGCGATATGAAGGTAAATCAATTGCATTGGATGAAGCGAAAATTCTTTGTAAACCTATTTTGAGCACTATTTACCCGAGTGTTTACGACAACATACAAAACGGTGTGGATGGAGTTCTGGTAGAACAAAACCCTGCTGACATTGCCGCAGGAATTGAATCTTTATGTAAAAACTGTGAGTTAAGACAAAAAATGATTTCGTTTCATACAGCGCATCCCGCATCAAATGAAGAGAAAGTCAGAGAGCAGATAATGAATCTAATAGAACAATAACACTATGAAAATTCTTTTAGCATCATCCTCTTTTGGTGGAGGTGGAATTACCTCATACGCTTTGGAACTCATTGACAAATATTCTGTGGGTAATGATTTTTATGTAATGTTGGGAAGTGACAAAAAGTACCCCATCAACAATAAGAATGTAAAAGTCATATACCAGAATATGTCGGACATTTCAATTGGTAATCTCAAAAAAACGATTGAGATTATAAATAACGAGATTATGCCCGACATTATCATCAACAGCTTTGCAAAAGTAATTTCGCTGATAGCACCATATCTCAACGATAACATTAAACTAATTACTGTAAGCCATTCGCTCAAGTATATTGAAGCAGAACTTGCCGGAATGAACAGCAAATATGTTGATAACATTATAGCGCTATCACATTCTGGTAAAAGGTATATAAGCAAACGCTTTTCAATAAAAGACACCGACAAGATTTCCGTTATATACAACTTTGTTGGTGAACACCCACAGGCTGAGGAATACAGAAAGAGGAAATTAAGTAACAAAACCATAAATATTGTTTACCCCGGCGGATGTGCAGGTTCAAAAACACCGGAATTAGTTATAAGAGTCTTGAGGGAACTGCAAAAAACCAATTTGAATTTCAGGTTCTATTGGATGGGTGGTAACTATGTTCATTTGAGCAGACACTTTCCGTTTCTTGGTGTGAATGACATAAGGGATTTTGTAAAGAAGGATGAAAGGATTGTTTTCACAGGAAAAATTCCACGTGAGGAAGCTAATGAAATCATATCGAATGCAAATATATTTTTCTCACCGTCAAGACGTGAGGGATGCCCGATGTCGCTCATTGAGGCAATGCGCGTGGGAGCAATATGCATTGTAAGCGATTTTCCAATTGCCAACAAAGAGATAATTAAGGATGGTGTTAATGGCTATGAAATCCCACACAAGAACATTCAAGGCTTTGTAGAACGCATAAAGGACATTATAGAAAACCATTCAAAATACAGCCACTTATATGACAATTCTTACAAAACATATTACGAAGAATTGAGATACGAGAACTGGAAAAAGCAGATGGACGACATCATCAACAACCCAAATACCTCACACGCTGCAAGGCACAAACGGATTTCGGAGGCAAAGTTAAAGTTTGATGTCCTTAAGTTCAAAATCCGTACATACATCTGCAAACTTGATGTTACAATCAATGAAGATATAAAAGTTTTAATATCACTATACAGATTTAAATAATTAATTTATGAAAAGAACGTTAAAAAGATTCATAAAGAGATGTCTAGGAAGCAAATGGTCATATATTGTTTCCAAACATTTTAAAAGTGACACAAGTAAATATAGAGATAATCTTCCTTTATTGGCAGAGAAAATTTATTATAATATCCTGGGGCGTCGTATTGATTGGAACAATCCAAAGGACATAAACGAGAAGATCAACTGGATGAAATTCAACACTGACACCTCTGTATGGACAACATTGGCCGATAAATACAAGGTCAGAGAATACCTTACCGAGAAGGGGTATGGAGATTTGTTAGTACCCCTTGTGGGAAAATGGGACAGAGCAGATGAAATCAATTTTGACAACATCAAATACCCCTGTATCCTAAAGGTTAACCATGGAGCAGGAGGAAATTATCCATTGATAGCAAAACCTACAGAGAGCGAAATTGAAAGTTTGGTACAAAATCTCAACAAACTCCTTGAAACACCATACGGTTATGATACTGCAGAGCCTCATTATATACCTATAAAGACTTGTGTCATAGCAGAAGAATTTCTCATAGAAGAAAAGAAGAACCTATACTCATCATCATTGATTGATTATAAGGTATGGTGTTTTAATGGAGTCGCCGATTCCATTCTGGTTGTTTTTGACAGAGCCAAATATGCCGTAAAGCTATCCAATTATGACAAGGACTGGAATTTCCATCCCGAGTGGGCGATTACTACATCTCATTACCTGAATGGAGGGGACATCTTACCCAAGCCTTTGAATTTGCAGAAGATGCTGGATGCTGCGGCTGCATTGTCTAAAGGTTTTCCACAAATACGCGTAGACTTTTACGAGGTGAATGGCAAGTTGTACATAGGAGAAATGACATTTACATCACAAGGTGGTTATATGGAATATTATACCCAAGAACATCTTTTGGATATGGGTAACAAATGTATTATATAATTTGAGTATATATATGTTGGCACCAATTATTATTTTTGCATTCAATAGGTTGGATGTATTAAGAAGAACTGTAGATTCATTGCTCCAGAACAAGGAGGCTGCAGATAGCGAACTCTATGTTTTTGTTGATGGACCACGAAAAAACAAAGAGGGAGAGGCCGAGAAAGTTGGTCTGGTTCAAGATTATGTAAAATCAATCACAGGATTCAAGGCTGTGCATTACACATTCAGTCCAGCAAACAAAGGATTGGCAAATAGTGTAATAGGCGGAGTTACCGAGACTTTCAAATCATACGACAAAGTAATTGTGGTTGAGGATGACCTCTATGTTTCACGCAGTTTCCTTCGATTTATGAATGAAATGCTAGATAAATATGAAAAAGATGAGCGTATTATGCAAGTTTCAGGATATGGATGCAAATTAACACGCATTGGAGATTATCCTTACGATGCATATATAAATGAAAGAGCACGGAGTTGGAGTTGGGGAACGTGGAAAGACCGTTGGAGTACAGTTGATTGGGAGGTTTCGGACTTTAAGGAGTTGTCTGCATCTAAAAAACTGCAAAGAAAGTTCAACAAGAGAGGGAGTGATTTGTATGGAATGTTGAAAGGGTATATGGAACACAAAAACAATTCGTGGTATATCCGTTTCAATTATTCAATGTACAAACAAAAGCGATATAGCATTATGCCTGTAAAATCACTGGTTCGCAATGACGGTTTCGGTGATGATGCCAGCAATTGCAACTCATACAACAGATATAAGGTAGACTTTGAAATGGAACACAAGGGCGAGTTTAATGTGCCGGAACGTTTTGAACCCTGCGAAAGAATTATATCAAATTCTGTAAGATACTGGCAATTACCTTACCGTATCTATGGTAAAATAATGACAATATTAACTAAACACTTGAGTACAAAATTATGAGTCTAATAACTTCGTTTTTTTCCATAAAAAAGTTTAGCAAAAGCATCTCCGTCTTTGCATTGTGGGATAATAAATGCATCTTTGATAAAAAGAAATGTTTCATAGGTCCATTTGCAAAAATGTACCATACAAAAATTGGAGATTATACAAGACTGCGTCATTTTTGTACAACAGCATATGCCGAGATTGGCAAATTTTGTTCAATAGCATCAGGTACAAAGATTGGCATTGCAGGACACCCATCGAATTTGTTGTCAACAAACTCCATATTCTATTTAGACAAATCCTTGAATCCCAAATTCAAAAACGATATAAAGTACAATCCATACTCTAAAATTACAGTAGGAAATGATGTCTGGATTGGTGAGAAATGCCTTATTATGCCTGGAGTAAACATTGGCAATGGAGCAATAATTGCAGCTCACGCAGTTGTCACCAAGGATGTTCCACCTTATGCTATTGTAGGAGGAGTTCCTGCCAAAGTAATAAAATATAGATTTTCGAGTGATGTGATTGAAAAACTCCAAGAAATACGTTGGTGGGATATGAGCGATGAAGAAATTATTTCACATAAAGAGATTTTTGCAAAAGAGAATCTTACTATTGACGATATTATCCGTGAATTTAAATAATTTCTTCCGTAATGAGACAACTTTGTACAATTCTGCTCTTTTTCTCTTGTACGACAATTTTTGCTCAATCCGAAGTGCTTACCTTGTACAAGAAGGACGGGACAAAAGTCCAACACTCGTTTATTGACAAGCCTGTGATATACCATCAGGGAGGGGACCTAGTTGTCAAGACCGAGGCTATAGAAGTGGTATATCCATTCGGTGATGTTGTTAAATACACCGTAAACGAGAGTAAAGAGGAGGTAAACCTTAAAAAGATTGTCATTGACAATGACAACCTCACAGAATACATCAATGAGACCGACATTGACGACTGTGACATCACCTACATAAGGACTTTTGCCGACACATTGTGGCAATCGCTATATGTCCCATTCGATATTGAACCGGCAAAGTTCGCTGATGATTTCGAATTTGCACTAATCAACAATTTTCACCAGTATGACGACAACAACGACGGTGTATTTGACCGCATTGAACTTGAAGTCAAGCGTTGCGACTTAACAAAGATACTGCAAGCCAATTACCCATACTTGATACGCGCCAAAGAATGCGGTACAAAGAGTATGGAGATTGGCGAGACAACCCTCTACGCGACTGAAGATTACTCGATAGACTGCTCATCGGTAGAGTTCCTTTACACATTCACCGGTGGCTACAAAACTATTAAGGACTTGCGCAAGAGGGGATGCTATTACCTTGATGGTGGTTACCTGACAAAGGCATATAAATCGTCGCAGGAGCTTGAACCGTTCCGTTGGACGATGTCAATAATTGCACGAGGCAGCCAGTACAAGGATAGTCATATAATAGTAGGCTCACTAAAGATTAAGGTGCGCGTATTTGGCGAGGATGACACAACTGTAATTAAAGAGGTGGAAAGCGCATCAACAACACCGTCAGAGATTTATGACCTTAACGGTGTAAGACACAACAGCACAGAGAGGGGCGGTCTGTACATTATGAAAATGAAGGACGGAAGCTATAAAAAAGTATTTATTAAATAAACAGGATATATGAGACGTACTATTTTATCTTTTTGCACATTGCTGATGATGTTCGTATGCACCGCGCAGGCACAGCAACGCATAATGAACATTCACCTGAACAATGGCATAACACACCAATATATTTTCACAGATGTTGACAGCGTGTCATTTGTTGAACTTGCCGAGGTGTTGCCACCGGTTGAAGCAGGCAGGCAAATGATGGCAAAAGAGATGCTGAACGGTGACTCTTGTGCCAAATTCTACTCATTGACCGACCATTATATTGTTGCTCAAGAGAAGTCCATTTCAGAATATACATTCGGCAGTTCAGTTGCAGGGCAGTATGCCCTTATGCCACTTGAAAAGGAGAAGATGGTAATGCTGTATGGAGGTGGAAAGTATCTGGTAACAAAATATGGAAGCAACCACGCCGAGGCATTGTACGACGAGAATATGAACCCGGTATGCAGTTTCTCAACCAAACGCGGAAACGTGACATACGAAAAGAGTGTAATGAGCTACACCATCGACCTTACCGGCAAGGAAGGCGTTTATTACTTGCGCCGCTTTGCAAGACTGGCATACGCAAACAGGAGTTCGGTTGTTGCCATTGAGGAATTTACCCCCAAAGGACGCACCGGCGACATTGAGATACTTGGTGCAAATGTCTCACGCTTCAACAAGGAAGAGGGTAAAGGATACACAATACCAGTTACTAAGAACTTTGCCCGCATTTCATTTGACTTTACCATAGACAAAGATGTGAACATTGACGCCGAGCCATTGGAGATTGCAAGTTTTGATATGGTGGGCAATGACAGGAGTGTTCAGGTTCTGCGCCGTGCACCACAACCAATGAAGGTGCGTTACTACGGAGACAAAGAGACTGTGGAGAAAGCCGATGCACAGGAGCTTGCATTCAAGAGTGGTTTTATCATTGGCGCAGATACCATTGTGCGCTCGCAGGATTTCTACAAGCCACTCACAGGAGAACCGTTTATGATGCTGTGGTTGAAAGGTGAGGAGTATGACGAAGAGCCTACACCAAAGATTCTTGCTGCACGCGAAAATGAGCTTACAAAATATGTGAATTACAGTATAAGCCTGCAAGGCAACGAGCTTGCACTCTTTGACGGCGATACAAAAGTTGCACAGGTGGTAGTTGCGCAGAATATGACCGTAGGCGAACTGTGCCAGTCAATTGAGGCAAACGCAGCATTCGATGATTTTATGGTACATCCATTGCTTGATGTAAATACACCCCTTGATGGCATTATGCAGTTCCCAAAGATGAAGCTCGTTGGTAACTACTACCAGAGTTTCAATGTGCAATCAAGTGCTCAGATTAACTCTTTTGAGTATCATCTTGATAGCTACCCGGTTGTTCTGCGTGAGGCTATCGACAACACCAAGCATACTTTTGATGCTGTATGCACCGATGAGGGTGTATTTATTGGAATTGACGGTAACTTCTGCCTACTTGATTATGACATTGTACGCAATATTTATATTAATGAAGATATAAATGTTACCAACATTGACCTATTGGACGGAAAGACCGGTTATCTGCTGAAAAGATTTACCGGAAAGACCCGTCTTTCTGAGCCATATCTTGAAACCCCGCGTTCTCCATTCCTGCTTGGTTTGATGGGACACCATGTTGAAACGGACAGCCCTGAAGGAAGTGTGCCAAATGCAAGTAGCGACGTATCATCGGGACGTCTTTCAAATATGTGCAACATAATGAAAGACGAAGGATACAAGACGCTTAATATGGACGAGCTTATAGAATATATGGATGGCGGAATGAAACCCGGCAAATATGCATTCTTTATGTTCGATGATTTTAGAATAGATGCATTATACCTTGCTGAATCTACAAGAAACATATTTATCAACAATGGAATAAAGTCAAACTTGGCACTGATACATTATTACTTGTGGGATACTTCATCCAAAAAAGACAGGCTGAAATACCTTGCACCAATGAAAGAACTGGGTTGGAGTTGCGCTAGCCACTCATTGCGCCACAATATGCCAACAGCCAAGAAGCCGAGCGTATATTTCAACTATGAGTTACAAAGAGCGCGCAAAGAGTGCGAAGAGTGGGGAATGAACAGTGAGGTATTCGTATATAACTGGGACGGTGCTTGGGAGCTCTCGGACATTCTGTTCCTGAAAAACGGTTACAAGTATGCTATTAATTCAAGAGGAACAAAAACGACCAAGAGTACAAACCCGTATCGTCTGGGACGAGCAAGTTTCCAGGAAGCACTGCAGTTCTCGACTATTGAAAAATTGCTAAGATGGAGCAAATAAGCATTTAAGAACTGACAAGCAAAATATTATTCTAAAAAAAGGAATTGTGCCTCGTTATCACAACGGGGCACAATTTTTCCCTTAAAGGGATTCTGCTTGAAAACAATGTATAACAGTGCAAAGATAGTGCAAACGAGCTAATAGTAAAGTTTACTTTAACTATTTACTGCGGCAACGCGAAAAAAGCGTTGCTTGCGACGGCTGAACCTTTAGGTTAACGAAGGAGTGCCGCTCGCGGCCCCAATGCCTATGTTCGCAACATTCATATTGCAAAGATAGTGCATTATTTCCATACCGGCAAATATTTTAGCCGTTTTTTGCTATGCAGCATTTATGGCTCAGCATAATTTTTACGGCAATGACAGACTGTCTATATTTAGTCCAATTCGTCAAGCATCAAGAAGTTTCTCAAATGCAGATGTGTAATGCCATTATCATCATTGCGAGTCAGCAACGGAGTCATTGAGACTACATATTTTGGATAGTTGTCCTTTATATTATGCAGATTCCCGAATTCTCGTTCTCTAGTTTCGCTGTCAGTTATGACATATGCAGCCTGAATGTACATTCGTTTGGCACCGGCCTTCTTTGTACAGACAAAATCTATTTCTCCGGCTTGTAGTTGGCCGACATTGACTTTGTACCCCAAGCTTACCAGATGCTGGTAGATGATGTTCTCAATAACCTTTTCAATATCACCTTCACGAGTTCCTTCGGCCTGAGCATTTCTCAGTCCGTGATCTTCAAAGTAAAATTTGTCATTACTTTCAAACAGACGTTTGCCGTGAATGTCATATCGGTTCACCTTATGTATTATATAAGCATCCTCAAGATATTGAGCATAGTCGATAATCGTATCAGGAGAAACATTGGTTCCTTGGGATTTCATGAATTTGGATATGCTTGTAGCAGATACAATTTTACCGACATTGTCTGCAATAAAATTTGTCAACTTTTCCATAAACGCTACATTGCGAATATTGTTTCTTGAGATTACATCCTTCAAAAGAACAGTGCTTAATACATCTTTCTGATATTCTATAGCATCATCTTCATCCAATCCAATCTTGACCAGACCAGGAAGACCGCCAAACTGTATGTATTTGCTCAATGCATCGTCTGAGTCTTGCAGATTATGGAACTGCAAAAATTCTTTGTAGCTCAAGGATTGCACATAGATTTCCTTGTATCGTCCACCAATAATCGTGCTGAGTTCCTTGCTCAACATATTTGCATTACTACCGGTTACAATAACCTCAGAATCAGGTTCTGTGATATAACTTCTGACAGTACGCTCAAATTCCAGAATCTCTTGAATCTCGTCAATAAGAATGTAGTTCATTTTGCCAGATTGGTAATGAGTATCAATGTAAGCATTTAAATCTTGATAGGTCTTAATGTGATCAAAATGCTTCTTTTCCTTGTCAATATATATGACATTATTGCTCTCATCCTTTGATTTAATATCACGGAGCATTCTAAGCGTACAACTTTTACCTACTCGTCTCTGCCCTGTCAAAACAATAATAGTATCCTTACCTAGATATTTCTCTATCTTGTTCAAATAATTCTGCCTAACCAATATTTCCATATCTAATATATTTGATAACAATGGCAAATATAATACTTTTATCGATTATAAAAGACAAAATGTACAAATATTAAGATTTATCTTTTAGAATATACAAATTGTGAACCTGGTTACAAATAAAAGCGACCACTTTTCGGGTGGTCGCATGCTGGCGTTTCTTTGTTTTCCACTCCCCTCCGCCGGAAAGCCGGCACCTCCAGCCTCGCCAGCGAGGGGAGGAGCTTATTATTAAACACGGTATTTTCTTGTTGTTTTTTGTATTGACAATGCCAACTAATCGCACCCCACAGGGCACAAACTACTGCTGTGCTACCCGTGACTAACTGCTGCAAGCTCAGTTTTCACCTTTCACCTTTCCGTTTTCACTTCGCATTATCGAATCAGTTCTGCATCTCCAGCTCTGCTTGATATGCTTTCCAAGAACTGATTTCAACTTGTGTCGCAACTCTATAATATTCGTTAGTTGCAGACACGCCTTTTCCCTCGCGGAAGAATACACGCTCCTCAATTGGCAAATTCTCAATGTTCTGGGTGTAGTAGACACCCTCCTGTTTTTCTAATCTATTCATACTAATTTCATTATTAAATTTATTTGTTATTTTTTGACAGAAGTACATAAGGACATAAGGTTTTAACATCAGATAATCCAATGATGTACACCGATGT